>ENA-ORXR01000489-ORXR01000489.1-marine-metagenome-genome-assembly--contig:-NODE-489-length-53704-cov-10.280829_pt1 | contig 53704 bp, 44 predicted proteins | sample MGYA00237866_ERZ511479 | MGnify/ENA metagenome assembly ERZ511479
CCATCTGCAGTTGCACGAAGGGAATCTGCGACTCGAGCGCGTTACCCGGGAGTCGATTGCACTGCCGGAGCACGAGCAACTGACGATGACCAACGACGAACAGTCGCGGACACGGGCAGCGATCGCCGCCGTGCAGCGCTTCCGCCTGGTGCGATGCGACGGCCGTTATGTGGCGGGGCCAAGGCGACGGGCAGACAGTTGGTCAAGCAGTCCGGTAGGCAGTCCGGTAGGCAGTCGGGCAGACGGTCGATCAGACAGCCGCGATGGGTCAGCTTCAAATCTACATGGAAATGAGAGCCGACCTGCAAATGATTGTAGCGCTGGAATTGGGAGAACAAGCTGCGATTGGCTCGAGCAATTCAGAGTCGCTTGACCGTGCGCTTGACCACGCACCTGACTGATCGTTGGCTACGATAGGGCCGGTGAGCCGAATCTGTGAATTCAACCGGATGCGTTGACAACAACCAGACGTCCGGTGCAGTCTCGGTGCTTCAACTCGGAGGACTGCCAATGAAAAATAAACTCGGGAAAAATAGATTCGGGAAAAGGAAATTCGGGCATAAGAAACTAGGTGTCGTTCTGGCTGCTGTCGCCCTGACAGGCAGTGTCCTCGCAGGTGCCGCGTTCGCGCAGGACAAACCTTCCATGGGTGTTGTCGTGAAGATCGGCGGTATCCCGTGGTTCAACGCGATGGAGACAGGCATTCAGGAGCGCGGTGAAGAGCTTGGCATGGATGCCTTCATGGTCGGTCCGACGTCGGCCGACCCTGCCTTGCAGGTGCGCGCCATAGAGGATCTGATCGCGAAGGGTGTCGATGTCATCGGTGTTGTACCGAATGACGAGGTTGCGCTGGAGCCCGTGCTCGAGAAGGCCAAGGCAGCTGGCATCAAGGTTGTCTCGCATGAAGGGCCAGGCTTGAACAATGTGGACTGGAACTTCGAACTGGCGTCAGCCGAGGGCTTTGGCGAAGCGCATGCAGAATTGCTGGCTCAGAAGATGGGTGGTACGGGCGAGTACGCGGTTTTCGTCGGCTCTCTGACTGTCCCGTTGCACAACGCCTGGGCGGATGCAGCAAACGCCTTCATGGCTGAGAAATACCCTGACATCAAACTGGTCGGTGAGCGCTATGGTGTGGCCGAGAATGTCGACGACAGCCGCAAGACCGCACTGGACTTGTTGGCGGCCAACCCTGATCTGAACGGCTTCCTGGCCTTTGGTAGTCAGGGTCCGATTGGTGCCGGTCGGGCGATCGAGGAGCGGCGGCTCGGTGGCAAGGTACATGTGCTGGGTCCCTTCTCGCCCGGTCAGGGCCAGAAGCTGGTCGAGTCCGGCATCATCTCCGGGGGCTTCATGTGGAACCCGGCCGAGGCCGGTCGTGTGTTCGTGACGATGGGCAAGATGCTCGTCGATGGCACGGAGATAGCCGAGGGCACGAATATAGAAGGGCTGGGCGTCGTGAGCCCTGACGTCGAGAATCTGGATATCATCACCGACAACCTGCTCGAGATCAACGCCGATACCGTCGGTGGACTGGCTGACCTTGGCCTTTAGTACTGCGGCTTGAGTACGTCGGCTTGGAGGCCGCCACCGTAGCCGTACCCGCCGTCCGCCTTCGGCATGTCTCGAAGGTGTTCGGCGGGGTTCGTGCGCTGGATGATCTCGATTTCGAAGTCGGGCAGGGTGAGGTGCATTGTCTTGCCGGTGAGAACGGTTGTGGCAAGAGCACACTGATCAAGATCGTTACCGGGGTTCACACGCCGGAACCCGGTGCCGAGATCGAGCTCTTTGGCGAATCCGTGCAAGGCATGACGCCACTCGAGGCGCGAGCACGGGGGATTGCGGTCATCTGGCAGGATCTCGCCTTGTTCCCCGAAATGAGTGTCGCCGAGAATATCGCCTTCGACACGCTGGTCGGGGCGCGCCCGAGGCGGGTCTCGCACGCGCGTCTGCGCACGTTGGCACAAGAGGCACTCGCCTCGCTCGGTGTCTCCATCAAGCTCGATGAACCGGTCAGTACCCTGCCCATTGCCAAGCGCCAGATCGTCGCGATCGCGCGTGCACTGGTCGGCGACGCTCGCCTGATCTTCATGGATGAGCCAACGGCGTCGTTGACCCAGACCGAGACTGATCGGCTGCTGGATATCGTCAGGCGACTTTCGGCGACAGGTGTCGCGATCGTGTTCGTCAGTCATCGGCTGGCGGAGGTCATCGACGTCGCCTCTCGTGTGACTGTCGTGCGTGACGGCAAGCTCGTTGGCGTTCATGACACGGCTGGCATGACAACCTCTCGGCTGACCGAACTGATGACGGGGCAGAATTTTGATCAGTCGATCCGCTCCCGGGATCTGTCGACAGCCGCTGTCATGCTCGAGGTGGAGCAGTTGAGCCGCAAGGGTGAGTATGCAGAGGTGACCCTGCGCATTCGTCAGGGGGAGGTTCTTGGTGTGACCGGCCTGATCGGTGCGGGGCGCACTGAACTTGCGCACACCCTGTTCGGCATGACGCGCGCCGACAGTGGCGGGATGTCGCTCGACGGCAAGCCCCTCGAACTCGATTCGAACCGTGATGCAATGCGCGAGGGCATCGCCTATGTGTCGGAAGACCGGCTGTCGCTCGGGCTGATTCAGCAGCAGTCGATCGGTGACAATATCGTGTTGCCGGTGCTGCCTCGCCTGTCGAGCTCGAGCGGACTGCTTTCGCGGCGTCGAATCGGCGCTACCGTCGCGCACTGGGTGCGCGAGTTATCCATCCGTATCGGCCGTCCGGAAGACGCCGTATCGACCCTGTCTGGGGGCAATCAGCAGCGTGTCGTGCTGTCCAAGTGGCTGACTACCGAGCCCAGGCTACTCATTCTCGATTGCCCGACGGTCGGTGTGGATGTTGGCGCACGTGCCGGTGTCTTCGACATTGTGCAGCGCCTTGCCGAACAGGGCCTGGCTATCCTGCTGATATCCGACGAGGTGTCGGAGGTGTATTACAATGCCGATCGTGTGCTGCACATGGCGGCAGGACGCATCGTTGGTGAATACCTTCCTGTTGAGACCACGCTCGAGTCGCTCGAATCCCGAATCTATGCGTAGCGTGTTCCGTCGTCACCCGACCGAGCTTTCCCTGATACTTGTCCTTGGGTTGCTCGTGGTGTCGTTATCCGCCGCGTCGGATCAGTTTCTGACGGCGGGCAACCTCACATCCTTGCTCAACAACAACGCGGTCAATGTGATCTGGGCAGTGGGTCTGCTGGTCGTGCTGATAGCGGGCGGTATCGATATCTCCTTCGCTGTCGCTGCGTCGGTCGTGCAGTATGCGGCGGTTTCAGTGTTCGAAGCCTTGGGCGGCGGCAACTGGCTGATCGGCTTTGCTGTTGCTGGTGTGCTGGGTGTGGCGCTCGGATTCGTCAATGCAAGTCTGATACACGGTTTCCGGATTATCACCATCGTGGTCACGATCGCCACTTTCAACGCCTTTTTCGGGTTGTTGATGTTCTTCACCAAAGGGCGATTCATCTACGATCTGCCGGACTGGTGGACCACACGCGTCGTCCTCTGGGAACACCAGAACGCGGACGGACGCTGGGCTGAACTGAACCTGCCGGTATTGGTGACGCTGGTCTGTGTCGTTCTTACCTGGGTGCTCATCAGGCATACCACCCTGGGCCGTCAGCTCTATGCCTTCGGCGACAACCCGGATGGCGCGGCCCGGGCTGGGGTGTCGGTCGCGCTGATGCAGTTTGTCGCTTTCGGCTGGATGGGTTTGATGGCAGGCATTGGGGGGCTGATGCAGGTCAACATCACGCAGGAGGTCGTGCCCAATGCACTGATCGGTCGCGAACTCGATGTGCTCGCCGCGGTCGTCCTCGGTGGCGCGCGACTCGGCGGCGGGCGTGGCACCGTCGTTGGCTGCGTGCTGGGCGTGCTACTGGTCGCCGTCACTCAGAACGGGCTGAATCTGCTCGGTGTCTCACCGTTCGCCTTCAAGATGATCATCGGCGCGATCATCCTGTTGGCGATCTCGACATCCAACCTGTCTTTCCGTCGCCCGTGAAGTCGCTCTTCAAATCGGAGTTGATCAAGTCGGAATTGACGCTATTGCTCATCGTCCTGTGCGGCGTCATCGTGCTGTTCAGCGTGGGAACGCCACGGTTCCTGACCCTTGGAAATTTCGGATCGATCGCCTTTCAGCTGCCGGCGCTGGGCTTGCTGACGCTGGCGATGCTGGCGCCGATACTGTCCGGCGGGCTGAATCTGGCCATCGTCTACACGGCGAACCTGTCGGGTCTCACGCTCGCCTGGGTGTTGATCGCCTTTGGTGGGCCGGAAGCAGGCCCCATGGCCTTCGCCGTTGGCTCGCTCGCGGCAATTGCCGTCGGTGCGCTGTCCGGCCTCGTCATGGGACTCGTCATCGCTTATGTCGGCGCGCACCCGATCCTGGTATCGCTCGCGATGATGATCTTCCTGCGCGGACTGGGCGAGTTTCTGACCCGTGGCGGTGACATCTCCGGCTTTCCGGAGTACCTCCGGCCGATCGGCCACGGTTCAATTCTCGGTGTGCCGATACCGCTGTTGCTCTTTTTCGGCGTCGCGGCTCTCTGGCATGTGCTCCTCGCGCACACGCGACACGGCGCGGCGGTCTACATGATCGGCTCGAACATTCGTGCCAGCGAGTATTCGGGCGTGCATACCCGTCGCACGCTGACGCTGATCTACACGCTCTCCGGCGTGCTCTGTGCGCTGGCGGGTATCCTCATGCTGACCCGCTTCAATTCGGTTCGGGTCGGCCACGGCGAGGCCTTGCTGCTGATCACGGTGCTGGCCTGTTTTCTCGGCGGAGTCGATCCCTTCGGTGGCTTCGGTCGGGTGCTGCCTGTCGTCCTCGCGTTGATCATCCTGCAGAGCGTGTCGTCCGGGCTGAATCTGCTCGGCGCCAACCAGCATCTATCCACAGCAGTCTGGGGACTTCTGTTGATCGGCGTGATGATGCTGCGACATCTTGCCGGTCGTTTCAATCATCTGAAGAAGTTCTTTCACCTCAAGAAAGTCAATCACTTAAAACAAGGGAAATAGCCATGCAAGGCTTCGGTGTACACACCAGCATGTGGACGATGAACTGGGACCGGGCAGGCGCTGAGGCTGCGGTCGCGGCAGCCGTCGAATACCGGATGGATTTCATCGAGATACCGATGTTGAACGTGGCGGGCGTCGATGCGCCGCATACGCGCGCGCTGCTCGACAAGAGCGGGCTAAGGGCGGTCTGTTCGCTCGGCCTTCCGGAGCCCGTCTGGGCGTCAGTCAATCCTGACGGTGCCATCGCGCATCTCAAGGGCGCGATCGACAAGACCGCCGAGCTCGGCGGCGACGCCCTTTCCGGCGTGACCTTCGGCGGCATCGGCGAACGCACGGGCCACCCGCCGACCGAAAAGGAACTCGACAACGTCGCCCGAGCACTCGACGCGGCTTCGCGCTACGCGCGCGAGCAGGGTCTTCTGTTCGGAATCGAGCCGGTCAACCGATACGAGAACCATCTCATCAATACCGGCTGGCAAGCGGTCGACATGATCGAACGCATTGGCGCCGACAACATCTTCATCCACCTCGACACCTATCACATGAACATCGAGGAGAAGGGCGCCGGCAACGGCATTCTCGATGCGCGCGAGCACCTGCGCTACATCCATCTGTCGGAAAGCGACCGTGGCACACCGGGCGCTGGTACCTGTGACTGGGACGAGATCTTCTCGACGCTCGCCGCCGTCGGCTTCAAGGGTGGGCTTGCCATGGAGAGTTTCATCAACATGCCGCCGGAGATCGGCTATGGCCTGTCGGTCTGGCGGCCGGTGGCAAAAGACTTCAAGGAGGTGATGGACAACGGTCTGCCGTTCCTTCGCAACAAGGCGGCGCAGTATCGGCTGATCGGCTGATGTCTCTTTCGGCGGAATGATATTCCAAAAAGGAATGTCAGACATCGCCATAGTGACTTTGAGTAATCTCTCGCTCGCCGATAGACTTCTCGATCCGTAATTGCGGCTCGGAGAACCTTCATGCCCGGCAAGACGCTCTACGACAAAGTGTGGGACGCCCACGTCGTCAACCAGCAGGACGATGGCACGGTCCTTCTGTACATCGACCGCCACCTTGTCCATGAGGTGACGTCACCGCAGGCCTTCGAAGGGCTTGCACTCGCCGGGCGGAAGCCTTGGCGGACGGGTTCCATGCTGGCCGTGGCCGACCACAATGTGCCGACCACCGATCGGGCGGCAGGCATTGCCGACCCGGTATCCCGGCTACAGGTAGAGACGCTGGACGCCAACTGCGAGACGTACGGCGTGACCGAATTCCGGATGAACGATCTGCGTCAGGGCATCGTCCACGTGATCGGTCCGGAGCAGGGTGCAACGCTTCCCGGCATGACGGTGGTCTGCGGTGATTCGCACACCTCCACGCACGGCGCTTTCGGTGCGCTTGCCTTCGGCATAGGCACCTCTGAGGTCGAGCACGTCATGGCGACGCAGACGCTCTTGCAGAAGAAATCGAAGAACATGCGCGTCAGCGTCGACGGCGCTGTCGGTCGTGGGGTGACGGCGAAGGACATCGTGCTTGCGGTCATCGGCCGTATCGGCACGGCGGGAGGCAATGGCTGCACCATCGAATTTGCGGGAGACGCTATTCAGGCGCTCTCGATGGAAGGGCGCATGACGGTCTGCAACATGTCGATCGAGGCAGGTGCGCGGGCTGGCATGATCGCTGTCGATGATGTGACGATTGCCTACCTGCAAGGTCGTCCCTATGCGCCAGAAGGTGACATGATGGTACGTGCCGAAGCTGCCTGGCGGGATCTTGTCAGTGATCCCGATGCGCTCTTCGACAAGGAGGTGCACATCGATGCGACGACCATCGAGCCTCATGTCTCCTGGGGTACGTCGCCGGAAATGGTCGCGCCTGTCGGCGGCAAGGTGCCGCATCCTGACGCAGGCGAGACGATCACCCGGCCCGAAGGCATTCGTCGCGCTCTCGAATACATGGACCTCGAACCGGATACGCGCTTGACCGATATTCACCTTGATCGCGTTTTCATCGGGTCCTGTACCAATTCGCGTATCGAGGACTTGCGAGCGGCCGCCGCGGTGGTCGACGGGCGGAAAGTGGCCGATAGCATCAAGCAAGCGCTGGTGGTGCCGGGCTCGGGCCTGGTGAAATCACAAGCCGAAGCCGAGGGACTTGACGAGATCTTCCTCGAGGCCGGATTCGAGTGGCGCGAACCGGGCTGTTCGATGTGCCTGGCGATGAACGCGGACAGGCTCGAACCGGGTGAGCGCTGTGCATCGACCTCGAACCGGAATTTCGAGGGTCGTCAGGGGCAGGGCGGGCGTACTCACCTGGTCAGCCCGGCCATGGCGGCGGCGGCGGCCATCGCCGGCCATTTTGTCGACGTGCGTGACTTCCAGGAGCCTGAACATGCGTGAATTCACTCGACTCGATGGCCTCGCCGTTCCGTTGCTGCGCTCGAACGTCGACACCGATGCGATCATTCCCAAGCAATTTCTGAAGTCCATCAAGCGCTCGGGCTTTGGCGTCAACCTCTTTGACGAATGGCGTTACCTCGATCCGGGGTTTCCAGGGCAGGATTCGAGCACCCGCCAACCCGACCCTGCGTTCGTGCTGAATCACGAGCGGTACCAGGGCGCCGAAGTGTTGATTGCCGGCGAGAATTTCGGCTGTGGCTCATCGCGCGAGCACGCCGTCTGGGCGCTCGACGACTTTGGTATTCGGTCGGTCATCGCGCCGGGGTTCGCCGATATCTTCCACAACAATTCGTTCAAGAGCGGGCTGTTGCCAATCGTTCTCGACAAGGCGGTCGTCGATGGCCTCGCGGCAGAATGCGAGGCTGATGCAGGCTATCGACTGACCATCGATCTCGAGGCGCAGACTGTCACCACACCCTCAGGCGAGGTGCACCCCTTCGAGGTCGACGAGTTCCGCAAGCACTGTCTGCTGAACGGCTTCGATGATATCGAGCTGACGCTGCAACGTCGAAATCTGATCGAGGACTACGAAGCGGAGCGCAAGCGTTCGGCGCCGTGGATGTTTCCCGCATGAAATTGATCATCGGCAACAAGAACTACTCGTCCTGGTCGCTGCGCCCGTGGATCCTGATGAAGCACGCCGGGCTCGAATTCGAGGAGGTGCGCATTCCGCTCGACACGACCGAAGGCGCGTTGATGATGAAGGAACTGTGTCCGGCGGGGAAAGTGCCCGTCTTGCATGATGGCCCGCTCGTGCTGTGGGACTCGCTCGCCATCTGCGAATACATTGCCGACAAGTCGGAGGCGGGACCGCTGTGGCCCGAGTCGGTATCGCGCCGAGCACAGGCGCGCGCCATCAGCGCCGAGATGCATTCGAGTTTCATGGCGCTGCGCAATCACATGCCGATGAACTGTCGGCGGCAGGTGAAAGGGTTCGAGCCCGACTTCGACACCCGGGTAGACATCGATCGTTTGATCGAGCTGTTCGAGTCGTCGCTCGCGAAGAGCGGCGGGCCCTGGTTGTTCGGACGCTACTCGGTGGCCGATGCGATGTTTGCACCGGTCGCCACGCGCTTCAGCACCTATGGCATTCGCACGCCTCCCGACACACGTGCATGGATCGTGTCGACGCTCGAGGACCCGCACATGCAACTCTGGTACGCCGACGCGGCAGCCGAAGTGGAAACGATCGACAGCGAGGAGATACCCGACAAGTGAGGAATATCGTTGTATTGCCCGGGGACGGCATCGGCCCGGAGATCGTTGCCGAAGCGAGTCGTGTACTGGCTTACGTCAACGACAGGTATGCGCTCGAGCTGACGATGGCGGAGCATGCCTTCGGCGGTGCGGCCTGGGAAGCGCAGGAAGATCCTCTGCCGGAGACAACGCTTGCAGCTTGCCGAGCGGCCGATGCCATCCTGCTGGGGGCCATCGGTGGGCCGCGCTTCGATGAAGCGCCGCGCGACCTGCGCCCGGAGCGGGGTCTGTTGCGCTTGCGCGCCGAGTTGGGATTGTTCGCGAACCTTCGTCCCGCACTCCTGTATCCTGCGCTCGCCGACGCGTCATCGCTGAAGGCGGAAAGGGTCGAAGGACTCGACATCATGATTCTCAGGGAGTTGACCGGTGGGCTCTACTTCGGGCAGCCGCGCGGCATCGAGATACGTAACGGTGAGCGCGTGGGCTTCAATACGATGGTCTACAGCGAGAGCGAGATCCGGCGTATCGCCGTGCGCGCTTTCGAGATCGCCCGGCAGCGATCGAGTGATGCAAGACCTGCACGATTGTGCTCGGTCGACAAGCACAATGTTCTCGAGGTGTCAGAACTCTGGCGCGAAGTCGTCATCGAAGTCTCCCGAGACTATCCGGAAGTCGAATTGACACATATGTATGTCGACAACGCCGCCATGCAACTGGTGCAGACGCCGAAGCAATTCGACGTCATCGTCACCGGCAACATCTTCGGTGACATCCTCTCCGACGCCGCGGCCGCATTGACGGGCTCCATCGGCATGTTGCCTTCGGCATCGCTCGATGCGGATGGCCGCGGGATGTATGAGCCCATTCACGGCTCGGCGCCGGATATCGCCGGCCAGGGCATAGCGAATCCGTTGGCAACGATCTTGTCGGTGGCGATGATGCTGCGGTATACGCTCGATGAAGCGGCCGCTGCTGACGCGATCGAGAACGCGGTTGGCGCGACCATCGCGGACGGCATCCGTTGCCGTGACATTGGTGGTGGCGCCGAATCGGTGAGTACCCGGGGCATGGGCGACGCGGTCATGAGCTCGCTGCGTGTGGCCGCCCGATGAGCAAGACCTTCGATGTGGCCGTCGTCGGCGCAACCGGCGCGGTGGGTGAGACGATGCTGGAAATCCTGCACGCGCGGGATTTTCCGATTGGTGAGATTCATGCGGTGGCCAGCGAGCGTTCGGCCGGCAAGCGGGTGGCCTACGGAGGACGGCAGCTGGTCGTCAAGGACCTCGCCACTTTCGATTTCTCGACGGTGCAGGTTGGCCTCTTTTCACCCGGCGCGCAGATTTCGCTCGAATACGCGCCCAGGGCCGCTGCTGCCGGCTGCGTCGTCATCGACAACACGAGTGCGTTTCGTTACGACGACGACAAGCCTCTGATCGTGCCAGAGGTCAACATGCACGCGATATCGCGATACAAGGCGACCAACATTATCGCCAATCCCAATTGTTCGACGATCCAGATGCTGGTAGCGTTGAAGCCTCTACACGACGCGTTCGGTATCGAACGGGTTAATGTCTGCACCTATCAGGCGGTTTCGGGAACAGGAAAGGAGGCGATCGAGGAGCTGGGTCAGCAAACTGCAAGACTGCTGAACGGCCTCGACGTCACTGCGCGGGTCTATCCGCGGCAGATCGCATTCAATTGCTTGCCGCACATAGATGACTTCCAGGAAAACGGCTATACCAAGGAGGAGATGAAGATGGTCTGGGAGACCACCAGGATTCTGGAAGACGACAGCGTACGGGTGAACCCGACTTGCGTCCGGGTTCCGGTGTTCTATGGCCATTCCGAGGCTGTTCACATCGAGACACGGGAGCCGATAAATGAGAAGTCGGCCCGGGAATTGCTGGAGAGTGCTCCGGGAGTGGTGGTCATGGACGAACGGACCGATGGGGGCTACCCCACGGCGGTGACCGAGTCAGCCGGTACTGACGCGGTCTATGTCGGTCGGATCCGCAAGGACATCAGTACGGAACGCGGGCTAAACCTCTGGGTTGTGTCCGACAACGTGCGTAAGGGGGCTGCGTTGAACAGCGTGCAGATCGCCGAGTGTCTGGTTCGGGACCACCTGTAGGCGCTGGCCGAGCGGAAAAGAGTACGATACGTCGGCTATATGGCGTGGCGATAGTCAATAAGTCTGATCCGTACTGCTGCGATTCCGGCCAGCAGATCAGGGTCCGGACGATGGAACGGGACTAAACAACGTGCGAAAACTTGCGACGGCAGCGGCAGTCAGTCTGGCACTCGCCTCCGGGGGTGCTTTCGGACTCGGCCTGGGCGATATCGAGATGCGCTCGGCGCTGAATCAGCCGATGAACGCGGAAATTCCGCTGACCTCGGTGCAGTCCGGCGAACTCGATGGCATGATCGTCAAGCTTGCTGACGAGGCGGCCTTTGCACGTGCCGGTATCGACCGTTCAGCTGCCCTCACCGATCTGACCTTTTCGGTTGATTCGAGTGGTGGACGGCCGGTCATTCGCATCGCGAGTAACCGGCCGGTGGTCGAGCCGTTCCTGAACTTCCTCCTGGAAGTCGATTGGCCACAGGGTCGGATGGTGCGTGAGTACACGGTGCTCCTCGATCCGCCGGTGTTCATGACGGAGGGCCCGGCGGCCCGGGACGAAGGTTCCGAGAATCGCGCGGTCATCGAGCGCCAGGCTGCCGCGGTCGCTCCTGCTCCCATCAATCGCACGGCTGACGCTGATGCGGCGCCGACGGTCGAGGGGTTCGAGGTGGAGCTGCTCGGCGCGGATGACGTCGAGACAGTCAATTCAGCCAGTAGTGGCGATGTCGTCTCTCTCGACGAGCTCGATGCGGATACGGCGGCGTTGTCGTCTGCTGAGTCCGATCTTCTGCCGCTCAGCGACGCCGAGGCGCCGAACGCTAATGCACAGGTGGCCCAAGCTGGATCGACTGGCTCGGTCAGCGATCTTCAACTGTCCGACGATCTCTTCGAAGTCGAGATCGTCGGCGAGGAAGTCGAAGTCGGCGACGATGTCGGCGCCGCTGTGGCGGCCGGCGACGAGTCGCTCGAGATCGTGGATGTGGCCGAGGCTGATGAAGCGACGCGTCCCGATGCGGTCACTGTTGTTCGCGGCGACACGCTGTTCGAGATCGCGACCGATACGGCAGGCGGCGGCGTCTCGACGCAGCAGATGATGCTCGCGCTGCTCGAGGCCAATCGCTCGGCCTTCATCGACGACAACATCAATCTGGTCAAGGCCGGTGCGACCCTGCGGATACCGGGCGCAGCCGAAGCTCAAGCGCTGACACAGGCGCAGGCACTGGCGGAGATCGGGCGACAGAACGAGCTGTGGCAGCAATACCGCGACAACCTGCGCCGCACCACCGCCGATACGCAGGTCGCCGCTACCGAACCGGAAGAGGAGGCCCTGGTCGAGTCGGAGACGGGTGCCGATGGCGCAAGTGTCGACTCGGCTACCGATACGGCCGACGCGGCGAGCGACACCACCGACGAATCGACAGCGGCCGTCGATACCACCGATGGGCTGACCGCCGAGGCACGAGCGATACTCGAGCGGGCGCGGGCTGAAGTCTTGCAGCGCGACGAACTCAGCATCGTCACCGACTCCGGCAACACCTCGACGGGTGCCAGCGCGACGGCGGCGGAGAGCGAGGGTGATGATTCCGCCCAGCTTGCAACCATCAACCGAGAGCTGCAGCTCGCTCGAGAGGAGCTTGCCGCATCGGGTGTCGAAGGCGAGGATCTCGACGAGCAGGTCGCGGAGCTGACCAGCACCGGTGAAAATCTCGATGCGTTGATCAACCTTCGACAGGACCAGGTAGCACGTCTGGAAGAGCAGCTTGCCCAGGCTCGCTCTGACGCCGCCCTGGAAGCAGCGGAAGAGGCCGCGGCAGAGGCAGAAGCGGCGACAGCGGCAGAGCTCGCGGCTCTGGACAGCGACGCCGACGGTGCGCTAGGCACAGACACTCCCGAGACGAACGCGGAGGAGGCCGGTGCCACTGGCCTCGGTGATTCCGTCGAGGAGACGGTTGGTGGAGTTGTCGACGGAGCCGTGGGCGAGGTTGCAGACGCCTCCGATGCGGCGACCAATGCGCTGGGAGACGCTGTCGGGAGCGGTGCCGAGGCCGTCGATCAGGTTGCGGCTGATGCGGCCGAAGAAGCGGCCCGATTGGCCGATGGAGCGACCGGTGCCGTCGACGGTGCGGTGGACGAAGTTGCTGCCGGCACAGAGGCCGGAGTCGAGGGTGTCGAGGCAGTCACCGTTGCCGACCCGGCGGCCGATCCTGCCGGCAACGAGTCGTGGTTCCAGTCATTGATGAGCGATCCGACGCGGATGATGATCGCCGCAGCGGGTGGTATCGGCTTGCTCGGCGTGTTGGGCCTGCTGCTGTTCCGCAGTCGACGCGACGACGAAGACGAGGAGATGGCCGTCGAGTTCGGTGAAGGTTCGATCGACGATCCGAACGTCGCGGACTCGCTGGCCGATGACGCTGGCGAATTCGACAAGAAGACGGGCATGGCTGCGGCGGCGGCAACAGCGACTGCCGGCGCGGCAGCGGTGGGACTGGCCGATGGCGGCCGAGACGATCCGGCAGACCTGGACGTCGAGATGCAGTCGGATTTCGACGCAGCCTTGCAGGAAGAGGACGACAAGGACGACACCATCTCCGAGGTCGATGTGTACCTGGCCTACGGCCTTCATGGCCAGGCAGAGGAACTCTTGACCAAGGCCATCGAGCGCAAGCCCGACAATGGCGAATACAGCCAGAAATTGCTTGAGACCTACCATGCTCAGGGCAATGGCGAGGGCTTTCAGCGAGTGGCCGCTGATTTCCATTCGCGTTTCGGTGGCGAGAGCAATCCGGGTTGGGCGCGCATTGCCGAGATGGGTCGTGATCTTCGCCCGGGAGAACCGCTGTTCGGCGCCGGCGCTGCGACGGTCGCCGCGATGGGGACCGGGCAACTTGACGGGCCGGCCATGGGCGACGATGACTTTGCTGACGCGGGCGACGTTTCACAGTCGTCAAGCAGTGTCAGCCGTGATTTTACATCGGCCGACGAAACGATCGATGAGGAAGCGCTGTTGGACCAGAGTATCGATCCGGCGTTTGCCTTCGACGAGAACGATCTGGAAGCCACGGGTGACTTCTCACAGATCGCCGACGAGCTGGCGGCCGAACGAAACGAGTCGATCGATTTCTCCGGCTTCGAGGAGGACGCCAACAAGCCCGCTGATCAGGGGCCACGCGGGGAAATGCCGCTCAGAGAAATGCCGAGTGAGGCCAATGCTCTGGAAGAGGCGCTGACTCTCGATGAACTCGACATGAATGCGTCGAGCGCCGCTGCGAACGATGCTGCGAAAGATCGGGCCGTCGAAGCGGCCGACGATCTGGTGCTCGATTTCGACGAACTCGATGGAACCGACCTTGACGCGACGTCCCTCGACGAGGCGGCGCTGATGGACGCAATGCCGAACTCCGACCTGTCGCTCGATGACCAGTCGGCCGATGAAATGGACACGATGATGGACCTTGCCAAGGCCTATCTCGACATGGGTGACAAGGATTCGGCCAGCAATGCGCTCGATGAGGTCGTCAAAGGCGGCAGCCCGGCACAGGTCTCTGAAGCGGAAACGCTCCTGCGGAAGATCTCCTGACCCCTGACGTTCCGGCGCCAACAAGGCGAATCGCCCTCGCCGTCGAATATGACGGCGGGGGTTTTTGTGGCTGGCAACGTCAGCCGCACTGTCGTTCGGTGCAGCAAGCGCTCGAAGAAGCCGTAGCACAGGTTGCCCGGGTGCCCCTGACGGTCAACTGTGCAGGAAGGACCGATACCGGCGTACATGCGGCGGCTCAGGTGGTGCACTTCGAGACGTCGATAGAGCGACCGCTGCGAGCGTGGACCTTCGGCGTCAACAGTCATCTGGACAAGCGGGTAGCCGTCCATTGGGCCGGGCTCGTTGCTGACGACTTCCATGCCCGTTTTTCAGCCATCGACAGAAGCTATCGCTATACCCTGCTGAACCGGCCGACCCGGCCTGGTCTGCACGCGGGAACGCTTGCCTGGGTTCGCCAGCCACTCGATGTTCCGCGCATGCACGAGGCAGCGCAGGTACTTGTCGGCGAACATGACTTCCAGACCTTTCGTTCGGCCGAATGTCAGGCGAACCATGCCGTGCGGTCACTGCATGACATCCGTGTCTGGCGAGCGGCGGATCGGGTGACAATCGAGGTGCGGGCAAACGGTTTCCTGCACAACATGGTGCGAATTCTGGTGGGCTGTCTGACCATGATCGGTCGTGGCGAACGGCCAGTTGACTGGATGCAGACCTTGCTGGCCGCTCGCGATCGGCGTCAGGCGGCTGTCACGGCAACCCCTCAGGGTCTGTGTTTTGTCCAGCCACGTTATCCGCCACGTTTCGGCATTCCCGATTTCGAGGCGCTACGGGGCACTGGCTGGCGGCCGTAGCGGGCAGACCTGGCGGGTGACACTGGCGGGTGACACCGGCGGGCGAACCTGGCAGGCGAACCTGGCAGGCGAACCTGCATTGGCTCAGGTTGACGCTTGATGTTCGGGTCGTTACAGTCGCTTCAGCCCGCGACGATGGCGTCGTCGCAGTCGGTGATGGCCGTTTGTCCTGTACGCCCGGATCTTTCTCGGGAATACACTGCATGCACAATGGCAAGAAAAGTGGGCTCAACGCAGGCGGGGCCATGCCTCGCACCGTCGACTATCGTGGCAACGGCGAGCGCGTCGAGCCGACGTTCTCGGACGCGGAATTCAAGCGTCGGCAGCTAGCCGTTCGGGGTTGCCTGAGCGAGCTCGATGTGGAGGTGGCCCTGTTCACCTCCTATCAGAACATCTGCTACCTCTCGGATTTCCTGTATTGCCGGTTCGGGCGACGCTATGGGCTCGTCATCGATCATGAACGGGCGACCAGCGTCAGCGCGGGAATCGATGGCGGTCAGCCCTGGCGCCGGACGCGCGGCGACAACGTGACCTACACCGACTGGCAGGAGGACAACTACTTTCAGGCGCTGAAGCCCTTGTTCGGAACGTCGAGACGCGTCGGCATCGAGTTCGATCATGCCGATCTCGAATTCAGGAGCGCGCTTGCGCACCACTTCCCGGATGTCGCCTTCGTCGACGTTTCGGCGACCGCAATGCGGCTACGCCTGATCAAGTCGACGGAGGAAATCGAGCATATCGCCCGAATGGCGCGCGTTGCCGACCTAGGAGGCGCTGCTTGCGTCGACGCGCTGGCTGTCGGCGTTCCCGAATACGAGATCGCCCTGGCAAGCACCGCCTGCATGGTGCGCGAGATTGCCGCTGAATGGCCGAACGCCGAACTGCTCGACACCTGGACCTGGTTCCAGTCGGGAATCAACACAGATGGTGCGCACAATCCTGTCACCAGTCGCCGAATCGTATCAGGCGATGTCTTGAGCCTGAACTGCTTTCCGATGGTTGCCGGTTATTACGTCGCGCTCGAACGCACCTTGTTTGCCGCGGAGGTCGATGACGCATCGCGACGGCATTGGGAGATCAATTGTGAAGTCCATGATCGCGGCAAGTCCTTGCTGGTGCCCGGTGCACGTTGCAGCGACATCGCCAGGGAATTGAACGAGCTGTACGCGAGCCACGATCTGCTGCAATACCGCTCGTTCGGTTACGGGCACTCGTTCGGCGTGCTCTGTCACTACTACGGGCGAGAAGCAGGGCTTGAGCTCCGCGAGGACTGCGACACGGTGCTCGAACCGGGAATGGTCGTCTCCATGGAGCCGATGATCACGATTCCCGAAGGTCAGCCAGGCGCCGGTGGCTACCGTGAGCACGACATTGTGGTCATCGAAGAATCAGGGAGCCGTAACTTGACCGGTTTCCCGTACGGTCCCGAGCATCTGGTCGTCAAGGGCCGCCCTTAAGTTATGGGCAAGGACTTTGGCGCGGTCTGCAACCGTATGCCGGGTCTCGCCGGGCATTACCCGCCGCCTCGGCGCTCATTGATAATGTCAGCTTGCCCTGGGGCTGGATGAGCCGCGCTGCCCTGTGGACAAGCTCGCGGCGCACCTTGCCGATCCGCTCGAAAGCCAGGATGGCTGGACGCTTGGACATGATCAGACGCTGAGTCTTTGGTCAGTTTGACCTTGTGGGCGAAGCGGTAGTCGCGTGGCGCGAACAGGTCCATCTGTATCGGTGCCTTGTCCGGCACGGCCACCAGATCACCCACGAAGACGAAGCGCCGCAACATGGACAGCACCTGCGAGCTCTGCGCCGCGGTTCAATACAGCGGGTAGCAGGTCGACAACCGCTCCAGCACCAGAGTCTCGCTCAATCGCTGCACATTCCTGACACTGGTCTCGTCAAGGTTGTTCAGACAACGAGAGATCGTGGACACGTCGAGCAGGCGCTCGAGACCGAGCAGCCGAAGCACCATCGATCGTCACGGTAGAAGCGGATCTGACGAAGGCTGCGGTACCCGAGGTTGTGATGCACGGTTAATGGTTGTTCGCAACTCGGTTTTACCGCAGCGGCCATTCGCCTCTTAACTTCTCGGTTTCAAAAAAAAATATTTACTCCTGAATTATTGCACCGCTGGGGTGAACGGTATTGGCGAATCCGGGTATAGGAAAAATAAAAGGGTTTCTGTCCCTGCCCTTGAGGCACTGCTGTGGCGGCGCATCGCGCTATCGAGCACGCGACGTAGGCCAAAATGGCGATGCACAGGGGGTGTGAAGGAGCGCCATGCACGGGCGGTCATGGTCAGCCAGCGTGTCGTTCGAGCAGAACTAAAGCACAGTTTAATGAAATTGCGTCCACAGGTTCGCAGTGATAACCTCATCGCAGATATTTCAATGGATGGAGAGATTTAGTCGTGGACCAGAAGCGTTTGCACTTGTTGTTGCCTTCAAGTCTCGTCGGAATGCTACTACCTGTTTCGTTGGCGTCCGCGCAGCAAACAGTGAAGATTTCTGCGCCGCATGTTGCCGGTGCTGCTGAAAATCATAGTAGCAACCCTCGCATTAATGCAGACGGCAGTTGCGTTGTCTTTCAGTCTAATGGAGAGCTTGACGCCTGCTTCGGTGTCAATCGATCTGACACTGTATTTGTGCATGATACTGCGTCTGCCAAATCGACACTGGCAAGTCTGATAGAGGGCAGCAAACAAGGGTTCGGTACCGACAAAGCAGCAGTCAGTGGTGATTGCTCTGTTATCGCGTTCAATATCTATGAGGTTGTTGGTGCTCCACCAGTACCAACGCAAGTCTACTGGCGAGAGTTCCCGGGAAGCACCCTGGACGAAGGTACGACGGTATTGCCCGTGGATACTCCGCAATGCCAGTCAATTGATGTAGCAGCAACACTTGACTACGAGATTCGTCAACCCGGCAAAATTGTGCTCAATGCCGACCCAAACGCCATTGATTTGCAGGTTCACTCTGCTGATCAAGCACAAGCTGTTGCCGCAAATGTCGATTGCGAATTATCGGAAGATACCGCAGATTCCGTTGAATGCCTGATTACGCAATTGGCGCTGACTACGGGCCCTCTGGTTCTTACATTGACGTCGCTGTCTCAACAGACAGAACCTTTCACTCTGACCCTGGATGGTGAGACAGACGAAGGTTATGCCAGCGTTATAAACGGCATCAAGTCTGATGGGTACATTAGAGGGTTCTCCATTGATCTCAGTAACGATGGGCGCAAAGTTGTTTTCGGAACGACTGCTGACAACTTGTCTGAACGGGACAATAACGGATTTGATGATATCTACATCCATGACACAGTCACGGCTGAGACACAGCTAATCAGTAGTACGAACGACGGCAATTCCGGTAACAATATCAGTGCATTTGCACGTATCAGTGGTGATGGTTCCAAGGTGCTGTTCTCCAGTTCAGCGACCGATTTACTGACTGAACCTGGCAGGGACCAACGTTCAGCATTTTTACACGATGTGAATGACGCTACCACGCAGCTGGTGTCTGTCAACTCAGAGGGTGAACCTGCAAATCGGCCTGTCATCTTCGTTGATATCAGTGCTGATGGAAATCATGTCGTGTTTGAAACAGCGTCAAACAATCTGGTTGATCTTGATCAGAATGGAGTGTTTGATGATCTCGGTGATATTATCCATCAGATTTACATTCACAACGTAAACACAGGCGAAACGGAACTCGTCAGTGTAGACAATGACGGTGTTCCAGGTGACTCTCAGCATTTGAGGCCAGTAGTCAGTGGCAATGGTCGTTATGTTGCTTTTTTGACTTCTTCGGCTCTGGTATCAGAGGATATCAACGAAACTGTTGATGTTTATGTCAGAGACAGAGTAGCTGCGCGAACTGCCCTCGTGAGTAAGGGTGCAGATGGTTCGATAGCCAATGAATACAGTCACTCACTGGACATCAGCGACGATGGCCAATGGTTGACCTTCGAGAGTTCTGCATCAAATCTGACGGCTGACGATGATAACGACGTCAGAGACATTTTTCTGGTCAATCTTTTCTCTATGCCAGAGCTTGCGGCAGACACACCTGTCAATGACGATGGTCCAGACCAGAACAACAGCAGTAATTCAGCTTCAGCTGGCGGTGGTGGTTGTTCGATTGCAGCAGGAAACTCGGGTTCGACGAATATCTTCCTTCTGTTGCTGCTCGTATCCACTCTCGCTCTCAAGATATTGCGAGATTCATCGGCTAACGCACAGGCTTGAGGCATCTCAACTGCGACATGCAATCTCGGACTCAAGTCGGAAATCGCTATGACAGTTGACTGAACTACCTGGAAAAATTGATACTACTCATAAGACTCTAGTGCCTCCATCATGAGTCGGATTCAGATACCAAGCCCGCGTACATCATGGGACATAGCTGCCAGAGCGCTTCGATACTGGCGCGCGCAGACAAGACGTCTTTCGCCGTTCCACTGGGCATCAAGATCCACGAAGTGCTGATCTTCTTCAACCATGACAAGCGAACCTTGCTTGACGAGATGACTACACTATTTTTCATTCAGGAAGGGAAACAGCACGGAAAGCTTCTCCGTGAGGATGTCCTGGTCAGAGGTCATTTTGATAGCGTGGTGAAATCACTCTAATTGACTATTTCATTCTATTTCAGGATCTTGTTCTATGAAATTGCCGATTGGAGTCGATCTATCTTCTGTCAGGTAGAAAGCCTCTTTTGACTCGTTCAGTAGTTTTCTTGATTCCGAATTTTCTTGCAAGAGAGCAAATGGCCATGTGAGGGAACGCACCCAGGCTCAGGAAGGGAATCAACGCGATTAGAAAATCCGCTTGGAAACTGCGGTTGATCACTGACTGCTCGGGCTTTCCTGGATTGTAATAACACGGCACTGTAGAGTTGCTTCTCAGGTAGTTCAGATCGTTCTTCACAGCTTGGTACGAGCTGCGAAATATCCCCCGGAAATCGTAACGGTTGCCAACAAATGAGCCATAGTCGGTATTGTAACTATAGGTAGCCGACACCTTGAAGCTGACTGACACTGATGTGCTTCCAGTCTCCGTATTTTCTTTCCTGCCAGAAAATACCTGATTGATCTCACATTGTGTTTTATCCCAGGTCATCGAATTCAACCAAAGCCATGTGTCGCGAGCACCAGTGAAATATAAAATAGCTAAAAAGGCAACGATCACAAGAAGCGAAACAAACACACTCCAGAGCCAATTCAATGCCATGAGCGCCGGTCGAAACGCTTGCCTGGAATCTATAGTGGTGCCATCAGGCTTCAACAGTGCTTCTCCTGATTTCTGAAAACCTTGATGATGTTTTCGGCTGGACAAGTTCGTATCTAAAGCAATGGGTCTGCTTTTGCTCTTTGACGTGGTTGCAGGCTCGACCAAAATCGGCAGCTGGCGGGGGCTGAGCGACAATGGCGTCTTCAATTCGCCGCCGTCTGAACGACTTGTGCCTGCCCGAGTAGCTTGAGCGTCTGGCTCTTGAGGGCGGCATGGTCCGTCGCCGCCGCAAGCACGATGCGGTAGCCTTGCTGCTGGATGCTCACTTTCGGTTTCCGGGCCGGCGAACCCGCTCAGGGGCCTCTCTGTACCGGGCCTGCCAGTGGGCGACGGGCACGGTGCTGGCTGCCCGGAGCGTCCACGCTCGCTTCACCCCGGTTGCCAGGCGGCGGTAAAGGCACTGCTGCTGGCCACTCTGATCACACCGGAGTCAGCTTCATCGGCGGTCAATGCCGTACGCTTGCGTCCGACGCGAAAATCCGGTTGCATGCCTATCGTATGGAGACCGGGCAAGCGATCATCGTCACAATTGCACGGCGCGAGCAAGGCCGCGACCGAAGCTGGTTCGTTGAGGCAGGCGTCGCGCCCTGGTTCGTCGAGCGCATGTTCGATACTCACTCTGATGGCATGTTGTGGTCGACGTCCGGGCAAGTGCTGCCTGCAGGCGTCGTGCAGCAGACGTCGTGCAGCAGGCGTCATGCACGATATCGCGCGATGAGCGTCATGTCCTTTACTGGTAAGCTCCGGCGATGACAAATTCCGACAAGCGGCATTCGGATCAGGCGGTGGCGACCGGCGCAGCCGTTCGATTCGAGCAGGTTCAGAAGAGCTACGACGGTGATGTGCTTGTCGTGAAGAATCTGAATCTGGATATCGCTCCGGGTGAGTTTCTGACCATGCTCGGCCCCTCGGGCTCGGGCAAGACGACCTGCCTGATGATGCTTGCGGGGTTCGAACCCGCGACGCATGGCGAGATCTTCCTGAACGACCAGCCAATCAACAACGTGCCGCCGCACAAGCGCGGCATCGGCATGGTGTTTCAGAACTACGCATTGTTCCCGCACATGAGCGTAGCCGAGAATCTCGCCTTTCCTCTTGAACTCAGGAACATCGATCCGGCCGAGCGGCGTGTCAAGGTGCAGCGTGCGCTCGACATGGTCGAGCTTGGTCATCTCGGCAATCGCAGGCCCGCGCAGCTCTCCGGTGGTCAGCAACAGCGCGTGGCCGTTGCCAGGGCACTCGTATTCGATCCCGAGCTTGTATTGATGGACGAACCACTCGGTGCACTCGACAAGCAGCTCCGCGAACAGATGCAATACGAGATCAAGGACATCCACGAGAATCTCGGCGTCACGGTCGTCTATGTGACGCATGACCAGAGCGAGGCATTGACGATGTCCGACCGTGTTGCCGTGTTCGAGAACGGCATCGTGCAGCAACTTTCGCGACCGGATGAACTCTACGAGAGCCCGCAGAACTCCTTTGTCGCGCAGTTCATCGGCGAGAACAACAAGCTGTCCGGCAAGGTTCTCGGTGTGGACGGTGGGCGTTGCCGCGTCGAAGTCGATGACGGTACCCAACTGGAGTGTGACGCCGTCAACGTTGCGGGTATAGGCGAACGCACCACGCTCTCGCTGAGACCCGAACGCATCGAATTTGAACCCGATGAAGCACTTGATAACATTGTCGAGGGGCAAGTTCGGGAGATTATCTACCTCGGCGATCACCTGCGAGTCGTCATGGCTGTTGCCGGTAACGACGAGTTCATTGTCAAGGTACGTAACCGCGGCGAACGTCGCGCGTTGAATGAAGGCGAGACTCATCGCATCGGTTGGTCTGCAAGTGATTGCAAGGCGCTCGATGCGGTCGCATAGGGTAGGTGTGAAGAAAAATGCGGTAACGGGCTGAATCTTTCAGCCACCTGGACTACACCCATGAATCAATCAATGTGAGGATGAATAGAATGAAAACCCGAACTACCTGTCTGGCAAGCGGACTGGCGGCGGCACTGACAACGGTCGCGGGCAGTCTCGCGATCGCTGCGGACGAGCCCCAGCCCTGTGAGAACTGTGCCGACTCGATGACCATCGTGTCCTGGGGAGGCGCGTATTCCAATTCCCAGTTGAAGGCCTATCACGAGCCCTACTCGGCAGCGACCGGCGTCGAGATCATCAACGATGAGTCGTCGGCCGAGGCGGTTGCAAAACTGCGCGCAATGGAAGAGGCGGGCAATGTGACCTGGGACGTCGTTGACGTCGTTGCGGCTGACGCGATTCGTCTGTGTGATGAAGGCCTGGCGATGGAAATCGATGCCGACACGCAACTCGCGGCAGCACCGGACGGCACGCCCGCCTCGGAAGACTTTGGCGACTTGCTGGTGTCGGACTGCTTCATTCCGCAGATCGTCTACTCGACGACCTTCGGTTACCGAACCGACGTTGCCGACTGGAACGGTGCGGTCCCTGAAGATGTCTGTGCCGCGTTCGACACGGAAACTTTTCCGGGCAAGCGTGCGCTCGAAAAGCGGCCGATCAACAATGTCGAATGGGCTTTGATGTGTGACGGCGTGGCGGCGGAAGACGTCTACGATCTCCTGACGACCGACGAAGGTGTCGATCAGGCGCTTGCCAAGCTCGACACGATCAAGGACGACGTCATCTGGTGGTCGGCCGGCGCAGAGACGCCGCAGCTGCTCGCCGACGGCGAGATCGTCATGGGTTCTACCTACAACGGCCGTCTGTTCTCGGTCATCGAAGAGCAGGACCAGCCTGTGGCCATGCTCTGGGATGCTCAGGTATTCGATCTCGACGGTTGGATCATTCCGACCGGTCTGAGTGAGGAACGTCAGGCACGCGCACTGAACTACATCATGTACGCGACCGATACGCAGCGACTGGCCGATCAGGCGAAGTACATCTCCTACGGTCCCGCACGGGCATCTTCTGCACCGCTCGTTGGACAGCATGCCGATCTCGGCATCGACATGGCGCCGCACATGCCGACCGATCCCGACAACGCCCAGAACACCTTCCTTTACAACTACGAGTGGTGGGCAGACAACCGCGATGATCTCGACCAAAAGTTTCAGGCCTGGCTTGCAGGCTGACAGCTGACGGTGACCGGGTGGCTGGTGTCGATCGAGACGCCGGCCACCTTCGCCGTCTATCACCATGACCGAAGCAGTCGAACTCACCACGCACGACGGCCAGCCGCTTCGCAAGAGCCTGGCGAAAGCGCTGCGGCGCGAGAAGTTGCGGGCGCTTGCGCTGATCGCGCCCTTGTTGATATTCGTGCTGGTGTCGTTCATCTTCCCGATCGGTGACATGCTGTTCCGCTCGGTCGAGAACAGCATCGTCGAACGGACGCTTCCGGGTACCATCAAGGCCTTGGGCGCGTGGGATGCGGGCAGTGGAGAATTACCCGACGAATCCCTCTTTGCCGTTCTTGCAGACGACATGATGGTCGCGCAGGAACTGAAGATCCACACGCGGCTCGGCAGCAGACTCAACTACGATCAGCCAGGCATCTCCAGCGTCTTCCGGAAAAGCGGAAGACGAATGAAGAAGATGGACGACGGCGTCCATACCGACGCGTTCATTGCCTTCAATCCCGCCTGGGGCGATGCTTCCGCCTGGCGGGCGTTGCAATCCAGTAGCGCATGGCCCGAGACTTTTCCGCGTACGGTAACGGCCTGGTCCAACTGGCAGCGATATGTCGCCAGTGAGGAAGGTGCCGACGCCGATATCGATGCGTTGCAGCCTTACGGCTTCACCTATTCCACGCTTTTTCACGATCTGGTTGCGATGCCCACTGATGCTCTGGCGTCACTGGCTAGCAGCGACGATGCGGAGATCGCTGCGCTGTTCGGCGGGCTTCCCGCCGCGCTTCCGGGCTTTCCCGCGGGCGATTACCGCGAGCGGTTCGTCGACATCGACAAGGGCTGGGGAAATGTCGAGAACTGGCAGGCAATCCAGCGATTGGCGCCGCCGATCACCGATAGCTATTTCCTTGCCGCCGTCGATGCCGAGCGGGGCGATGAAGGCATCGTCAGGAAGCCCGAGAAGGAGCGGCTATACCTGCTTCTGTTCGCGAGGACTTTGTTCCTGAGTCTTGTCATCACGGCAAGCTGCATCGTGCTTGGCTACCCCATCGCCTATCTTCTGGCCAACCTGCCGGTGCGCACCTCGAACCTGTTGTTGATACTGGTGTTGCTGCCCTTCTGGACGTCACTCCTGGTACGCACCAGCGCGTGGAAGGTGCTGTTACAGCAACAGGGCGTCATCAACGACGTGCTTGTCTGGGCGCACGTCATCGACGATGCCGGGCGACTGGTGATGATCAACAACATGACCGGCACCATCATCGCGATGACGCATATCCTCTTGCCCTTCATGATCCTGCCATTGTTCTCGGTCATGAAGACGCTGTCGCCCTCGTGGGTGCGAGCGGCAAAATCGATGGGGGCGAACGACTGGACCGCTTTCCGGCGTGTCTACTTCCCGAACACCGTTCCAGGTATCGGTGCGGGTTCCATCCTGGTCTTCATACTCTCGATCGGTTACTACATCACGCCCGAACTGGTCGGTGGTACCAGCGGTGTGTTCATCTCGAACCGGATCGCCTATCACATCTCCTCGTCTCTGAACTGGGGTCTTGCGGCTGCACTCGGCACGATCCTGCTCGTGGCTGTGCTCGCGCTCTACTGGACGTATGACCGCATTGTCGGAATCGACAATGTCAAACTAGGCTGATAGAGCATGAGCGGATTACCTGCCTACGCAAGCTTTGGTCAGAAGTTCTGGCACTACACGTTTCGCTACGTGATCTGTGCGGCTATCTTCTTCTTCCTGATCGCACCGATCCTCACCATCATTCCGCTGTCTTTCAATGCGGAAGACTTCTTCACGTTCACACCGGAGATGCTCACGCTGCAGCCCGAAGGCTACTCGGTCAAGCACTATGCAGACTTCTTCACGAGTGGCGATTGGCAGAACGCGCTTCGTAACTCGTTCATCATCGCGCCCTTGGCCACCGTGCTCGCCACGGCGTTCGGAACGCTGGCGGCCATCGGTCTTTCGCAGAGTCATGTGCCTTTTCGTCGGGCGATCATGGCAATCCTGATCTCGCCCATGATCGTGCCGCTCATCATTTCGGCGGCGGGCATGTACTTCTTCTATTCAAGAGTCGGATTGCAGGGAACCTACCTTGGCGTGGTGCTGGCGCATGCAGTGTTGGGAACGCCCTTCGTCATCATCACGGTCACGGCTACCCTGGTCGGATTCGACCGATCGCTGACCAGAGCCGCCGCGAGCCTCGGCGCCGATCCGGTCAAGACCTTTTTTCGCGTCCAGATGCCTCTCATCGTTCCGGGAGTCGTGTCGGGGGCATTGTTTGCCTTCATTACCTCCTTCGATGAGGTGGTGGTGGTGTTGTTCCTCGGGTCGGCAGGGCAGAAGACCTTGCCCTGGCAGATGTATACCGGTCTTAGAGAGCAGATCTCGCCGACAATCCTCGCTGTCGCGACGATTATGGTCGCCTTGTCCATCGCCTTGCTGACCGTGCTCGAACTCTTGCGCCGTCGCTCCGAGCGCTTGCGTGGCCTGAGCCCCGGCTAATGTTTCGTCAGTGTCCTGTTGACGGATCACGAAACAAATGACTAGCCTGGCCCCGCGTCGTGGATTCCCCAAGCGAGAATTCACTGATCGACTCGACCGTGCACAACGCGCGATGGCGGAGACGGGTGTCGATGTTCTGCTATTGACGACGGAAGCCGAAGTCCGCTATTTCAGCGGTTTTCACACGGCCTTCTGGCAGAGCCCGACCCGGCCGTGGTTTCTACTCGTGCCACGGAGCGGTCAACCGGTGGCGGTCATTCCGGCGATAGGGGCCGCCTGCATGGGGCAGACCTGGGTCAGCGATATTCGAACGTGGGCATCGCCCTGTCCAGGTGACGAGGGCGTGAGCCTGCTTGTCGACGCGCTTCTTGAGCTTGCGGGCTCGAACGGGACTATCGGTTTGCAACAGGGGCCTGGTACACAGCTGCGCATGCCGCTCGACGATTTTCAGCGTGTCAGGCAGGCCTTGCCCGATTCGCACTGGCACGACACGACCGCGTTGCTCGAAGCACTCCGGGCCATCAAGTCACCGCTCGAGATCGCGAAGATCCGCCATGTCTGTCAGGCGGCATCGAAGGCGTTTCAGCGACTACCGGCCGAGATCACGCCCGGCATGACCGACATCGATCTCTTTCGTCAATTCCGCCAGTCATGTCTCGAGAGCGGCGTTGACGAGGTCAACTACCTGGTCGGCGGGGTCGGGAATGGCGGCTATGCCGATATCATCGCGCCTCCTACAGGGCACAGGCTTGCCTTCGGAGATGTGATGATGCTTGATACGGGTTGCACCTACGACGGCTACTTCTGCGACTTCGACCGGAATTTCGCACTGGGCACGGCCGACAGCGCGACACAGGAAGCCTATCAACGAGTCTGGGGCGCGACCGAGGCCGGGCTCGACGCAGTTCGACCGGGCGTTACCTGTAGTGATGTATTTGTTCGCATGCAGAGTGTTCTTACGCAAAATGATTCACCTTCAGGGGATTCACCGTCAGGGCACTCTCCACCAGGGAATGCTGCGCCGGCCAATGAGAGCAGCGTCGGTCGACTCGGGCACGGCCTCGGCATGCAATTGACCGAACCGCCGTCACTGATGGCAGACGATCACTGTGTGTTGCGTCCGAACATGGTCATGACACTCGAGCCCGGGTTTGCCTATGCGCCCGGCAGGCTCATGGTGCACGAGGAAAACCTGGTGGTCACGGAAGACGGATACGAACTTCTGAGCGTGCGCGCGGCAAACACCTTGCCCGTCGTCGACTGGTCATCATGAAGGCTCTCGATGCCGAGCTTGACCTGATGTCCGGGCCACGCGCGACCGTCGGGCTGATCGTGCTGCAATCGGACGAAGTCATTGAACACGAGCTCCGTTGCTGGTTGCCCGACGACATCCGCATACTGCACTCGCGGATACCGAACAGTACGCATGTCTCGGCCGAGACGCTGGGTGCGATGCGGCATGACTTGCCGGCATCGGCACGCCTTCTTCCTCAGGGTATCGGCTACGCGGCTATCGCCTATGGTTGCACTTCCGCCAGTACCGTCATTGGTGAGGCGCGCGTAGGCGAACTGTTGCAGAGCGTCTTTCCGGGCGTGCCGACAACCAATCCACTAACCGCCCTGAGAGCACGACTGGAAAACCTCGGGGTGTCGCGCATCGGATTGTTGGCGCCGTATTCGCACGCTGTATCGAAGACGCTTCTCGATTACCTGCAGGCGAGTGGCATCGTTATCTCGCGCGCTGCCACGTTCGATGAATCGAACGATACCCGGGTGGCGCGTATCGCCGCGCATTCCGTGCAGGAGGGCTTATCCGATCTGGGGCGACACGAGGAATGTGAAGCCGTCTTCGGGTCCTGTACCAATCTACGCTCGCAACCCTTTCTCGATGCCGTGCAGCGGCAACTCGGCAAGCCGGTACTGACAAGCAACTCGGTATTGGCCTGGCACCTTGAACATCTGGCCATGGAGCATGGCTCGCAATGACAGTTTTCCTCCCTGAATTCAAGCCGGATTGGCAAAGTGCTGCCGATGCGGTTGCCGCCTGTCCCGTACACGCAGTCACACCCTTGCGTGAAGTCGAATTCGATGGTGTGGCTGTTCTCATCAAGGAGGAAAGCGCGCGCTTCGGCATCGGCTCGTTCAAGGCGCTCGGCGGTGTCTACGCAGTACTCGAGAGTGCGCGCGATCTGCATGCCGGGAAGGGCGTTCCTCGACCAGGCATCGAGGACCTGTTCAGCGATGCGTATCGATCGCTGCAACGCGACATGCAATTTGTTTGCGCGAGCGCCGGTAATCACGGCATCGCCGTTGCCACCGGTGCTCGATTGCTTGGCGCAAAGGCGCGCATTCACTTGTCAGCCGAGGTTCCGGAAGACTTTGTCGCTCGCTTGAACGAGCGGGGCGGCGACGCCGTTCGGTCGGGTGCTACCTACGAGGAAAGCCTCGATGCGGCGCTCGCCGATGCCCGCGAGTCCAATGCCACGCTGGTCGCCGATACGGCCTGGGAGGGCTATGTCGACATACCAACCTTGATCATGGCTGGCTACTCGGTGATCGGGGAAGAACTTCGCGTGGCCTTCGAGCGTAACGGTCGTTGGCCGAGTGACGTCTACCTGCAAGCGGGCGTCGGTGGTCTGGCTGGTGCCATGACCTGGATGATTCGGCAGCGCTGGCAGGTACAGCCCCGCATCGTGATCGTCGAGCCCGCGGCTGCAACGTGTCTGGCAAGCAGTCACGAAGCTGCAATGCCGGTGACGGTCGACGGCCCGGTCTCGAGCATGGGCCGGCTCGACTGCAAGACAGCGTCACCTCTGGCGTTCGATGCGCTGAAGGATGCAAATGTCGAGTACCTTGCCGTCGAAGACAGTGCGGTGGAAGCTTGCGTGATGGAGCTTGCCGACAATGGACTGTCGTCCACGCCGTCGGGTTCGGCCGGGTTTGCGGGCTGGCGGCTCGAGCACGGGCGTGGTGCATGCGCGGGTGATCGTCCGCTGGTGATCCTGTCTGAGACAGGCCTGGGTTGAGACCGGGATCGTAGCCTGGGGAAGAGCGCCTGGAACGGGTGCGTGCCATGGTTGGTGTAACCGGCAGCACGCACCCGAATCCGGGCTCCGCACGACTTGTCAGACTCTTGCCTGACAGGCAGCTACTTTACAGGCAGCTCCCGGTAAAGGCAGCACCTTGTATTACCGGGTTTACATCAGCATGCCGAGAACGCCTTGTGCGATACCACCGGCGCCGGCACCACCGGCAAGCGCGCCGACGATCTGCTTGACGTCGAACTTGCCGGACGACAGGCCCTGGCCTGCAGTAGCGGCCGCGTTGCCACGTCCCAGCAGACTGCCGACTGCGCCGCCACCGAGGATTCCCCGCGATGGGCCCGATCAGGCCGCCGAGGCCACCGCCGACCGATGCGCCCGTCAGTGAGCTGACAGTCCGCTACCAAGCAGGCCGCCACCGCCGCCGAGGACGAGAGAAAGGACAGTTCCAAGCATTGTTGATTCTCTGAATTATTCCAAGAACTGTTAAAAATCGCGGCCGACGACTCGACCCGCGATATGGCGCTTCACCGTTCTGTGGCGAACGCGCCTGCCGAGTTCCTGCGAACGTCACTCGATAAACGTCGAGTTACGGCTCAGACTCTCGAAATTGTTTCTGGGGGCGAATCTGAATATTGAAGTCAATAAACGTTACAAGCGCTTACCCGACGAGCCCGGGCAGCCAGAGGGACACGGCTGGCACGTAGGCCACCAGCAGAAGCGCTGCAAGCATGGCCAGATAGAAGGGCCATATCGATCGTATGGCCTGTTCAATGGGAACACCTCCCACAGCACAGCCGACGAACAGGCAGGTGCCTACCGGCGGTGTACACAAGCCAAGGCCGAGGTTCATCAACAACATGATGCCGAACTGAATGGGATCCATGCCGGTTGCTACGGCGATAGGCATGAAGATCGGTGTGCAGATCAGGATCAGCGCGGCCATGTCCATGATCATGCCGAGCAGTAGCAGCATGACGTTGATCATCAAAAGGATGATGATCGGATTGCCGGAGATGGCGCTCAGCGCATCGCCCAACAGGGTAGGGACCTGAAATAGCGCAAGGAGATAACCGAAGGCACCGGCACAACCGATCAGTATCATCACCATGGCGGTTGTTCGAACCGACTGCACCACCGCCATCTTGAAGTCTTCGAAACTCAAGGTACGGTAGACGATAGCGGTCAGGGCGAGAGCGTAAAGCGCCCCGAAAGCGCCGGATTCGGTAACGGTGAAGACCCCGGACAGGACGCCACCGACACTGATGACCGCGGTAATGAACCCGGGGATCGCCTGGCCTGCCGCTATCGCGACTTCTCGCCAGCCCGGGAACGCGTCTGCCGAGTAGTTGGCACGCACCGCGATTAGCCAGGCCGCCAGCGCGAGACAAGAGCACATCAGGATGCCGGGTATGACGCCTGCCAGGAACAGCTTTGATATCGAGATGCCGCCGCCTGCGGCAACGCTGAAGATGATCATGTTATGGCTTGGTGGTATCACGACGCCCGCGATCGAGGAGGTGACGGTGACGTTGACTGCATAGTCACCGCGATACCCCTTTTCCTTCATGACCGGGATCAATAGCGAGCCCAGTGCGCTGATGTCGGCAACCGCCGAGCCGGAGATGCCACCGAAAAGCATGCTCGAAAAGATGTTGACCGACGCCAGGCCGCCGCGCACATGACCGACCAGACTGGATGCCAGGCGAACCAGTCGCGTGGCAATGCCACCTCGCTGCACACCAGTGCCATGATCAGGCCGAAGGCGGCAAGCGAGACATCCCCGAGCAGACGTGCGCTGATGCGCAGGCGACGCGGCAACGCATCGCGAATGAACGTGACCCCGAGATGGCGGTCCTCGTGAACGAGCGTTGCACTGCCGAGAAAGGTGATGACAATGACCAGCAGCAACGCAAGTTGCTCGACCCAGGTCGGTGTGTCGTTGAGCACGTAGCGTCCGAACACCAGCCAACCGAATACCGCAGCCCCTCGGCATCCGGTGCCATCACTTTCAGCATGTAGTCGCTCTCGCCGATGATCGAGCTGCACTCGACGACCTGCTCGTGTTCGCTGACGAAACACGCGAACTCGGCAATGATCTTTTCAGTGTGGTCGATGAGGGTGACGTGGGCGCAGGCGATAGCGTGCAGGCCTAGCGTCGACACCGACCGAATTGCCGCGCAGCGTGCTCGATGGAGGGGTAGCTCGCTTGCCCTTCGCTGTGGTGGATATACTCAGGACTCCCACCACGCTATCGACAGGCAAGCTGAGGGATGGTCGATGGTTCGTTCACGAAGTGCCGGGTGCTCGGGCCGATCGCCGACCAAACCGCCGACCAAACCGCCGACCAAACCGGATGACGAGCAACCGACATGACTGATACCAGACACCCGCGCCTGTTGGCGAGCGAGGCGGCCGACAAGCTCTCCAGGCTCGACGCCGGCTGGGCATTCTGCGAGGACGGGAAGGCCATCGAGCGGCGGGTCGAGTGCAAGGGGTTTGCCAAGGCCGTCTATCTTGCAAACCTCGCGGCGTACCAAGCGGATCGACAGGGTCACCATCCTGACGTGACCTTCGGTTTCGGCTACTGCACCGTTCGCTACACCACACATGATGTCGACGGACTGTCCGAGAATGACTTTCAATCCGCTGCGGCCTTCGATGATCTCGTCGGATGAGCGATTCGCTCAGATCGACAACCTCCGATACCCGGATCGATACGATCGTCGCCATGCCGAGTCCTGCCGAGCTGAGCCAGGAAGTACCGCTTGGAGAGCGGGATGCGGCCATGATCACCGCGACACGCGCGCGTATCGCCGACATTGTTCACGGACGCGACCCACGCCTCCTGGTGGTGATCGGACCGTGTTCGATTCACGATCCGGTAGCGGCTCTCGACTATGCGGAGCGCTTGATCGAGCTGCGTGAGCGTTACGCCCGGCAGCTCGAGATCGTCATGCGCGTGTATTTTGAAAAGCCGCGCACGACCGTCGGCTGGAAGGGCCTGATCAATGATCCGCACATGGACGGCAGTTTCGCGATCGATGAGGGGCTGCACAGGGCGCGTCGATTGTTGATCGATCTTGCTGCCATGGGCTTGCCGGCAGCTTGCGAATTTCTCGACGCCGCGACCGGACAATACTATGCGGACACGGTGAGCTGGGGAGCCATCGGTGCCCGTACGACGGAGAGTCAGGTGCATCGCGAGATGGCCTCGGGATTGTCCTGTCCGGTCGGTTTCAAGAACGGCACCGGCGGCGACGTCGGCATTGCGGTCGACGCCATTGTCTCGGCAGGCCATCAGCATGCGTTTCTCAGCCCGACCGACGATGGCGTCACCGCCCTTTACCGCACGCGCGGCAACGAAGATGCGCATCTGATCCTGCGCGGAGGCAGTGCACCCAACTACGACAGTGCAAGTGTTGCCACCGCCATCAAGCGACTGCGCCAGGCCGGCATCGAGCGTCGCCTGATCGTGGATTGCAGTCACGCCAACAGTGGCAAGGACCCTTCGCGTCAGGTGGTCGTTGTCGATGATGTGGTGAAGCGTCTCGACACGGAAAGATCGTTCATCGGTGGGGTGATGATCGAGAGCCATCTGGTCGCAGGCTCGCAGTCGATATCCGATCCGTCACGCCTGGTGTATGGTCAAAGTGTGACCGATGCATGCGTCGGCTGGGACGAGACAGAAGAGCTCTTGGCCAGACTGGCTGGAGACTCATCGAAGACATGCCTGAAGCCGTAAAGGGGAGAGGGGTTGATACACTGGTTGTCGGTGCCGGCATTGTCGGCATCGCGACGGCGTATTACCTGAAACAGCTACGCCCGCAGTCGAGCGTCTTGCTGGTCGACCGTGGGCAGCCCATGGCGCTGACCTCGGCCCAGTCCGGTGATAACTACCGCAACTGGTGGCCGCACCCGATCATGACGGCCTTCACCGATCGCAGTATCGATCTGATGGAAGCGCTCGCGCGTGAGAGCGATGACCGGTTCATCATGAGCCGTCGTGGCTATGCACTGGCGACAAGGGCGGGCGATGTCGATGACTTGCTGACGGCCTTGGCGGCCGGATACCGCGAGGCCCCCGATGGTGAGATTCGTGTACACGACGGTCGTGTGTCCGAGACCTACAAGATTGCCACGCACGCGGACTGGACGTCAGCGCCCGGTGGCGTCGATGTGTTACGAAACACGGCGCTGATTCAGCAAGCGTTTCCGTCAATTGACAGGGAAATACGCAACGTCGTCCATATACGCCGTGCCGGCGCCATCAGTGGTCAGCAGCTTGGCCAGTATCTGCTGGAACGCTTCCGCGAGAACGGCGGGCAGCGTCTGACCGGCCGGGTCGTGGCTATCGAGGCGGCCGACGGATTTCGCGTGCAGCTCGCCGCGGCTGACGACGAAGTCGACGAGCGTGGTGTCACGGCGATTCGGGCGGCGCGTCTGGTCAATGCCACCGGGCCCTTCATCGATGAGATCGCCCGCATGCTCGACACCTCTCTGCCAGTCGACAACGTTCTTCAGCAGAAGATCGCCTTCGAGGATCGAATTGCTGCGATCCCCCGCAGCTTGCCGTTCGCGATCGACCTCGATCATCAGAGAATCGACTGGACCGAGGACGAGCGCGCTGAACTCTCGGCTGACCCGGACTACGGCTGGCTTGCAGGAGACATGCCCGGCGGAATTCACTGTCGGCCGGATGGTGGTGATGATGGAAGCTGGGTAAAACTCGGCTGGGCGTTCAATCAGGCTGCAGAGACGGCTTGTCTTGCCCCCGTGCTCGACGACACCTTTCCGGAGATCGTTCTCCGGGGTGCGGCCAGGCTCCATCCCTCGCTCAAGGCCTACTACGGCAAACTGCCACGGCACCGGCACCATTACGGTGGCTACTACACGATGACCGAGGAGAACTGGCCATTGATCGGCGAAATGGCGGTTACGGGTGCCTATGTCGTCGGCGCGATGTCGGGGTTCGGCACCATGGCAGCGTGTGCGGCGGGTGAGCTTGGTGCGCGCTGGGTCACGGATCAGGAACTGCCGCCCTTTGCGGCGGCGCTGTCACCAGACCGCTATGCCGACACCGCACTGATGGCGGAGATCAACACCCTTGCCAGTCGCGGTATCTTGTAGTCGGAGGGCGAACTCCTGGCTGCTTGCCTGTCGCTCTCGACGCAGAGGAATCCGGTCGCTCGCGAGCCTTTTTTGCTAAGGTTCGATGTCCATGAAGCGTACCCGGGTCAAGATCTGCGGGATCACTCGCCTGGCGGACGCGGAGCGAGCCGTGCAGCTCGGCGCCGATGCGCTCGGCTTCGTTTTCGTACCGGCAAGTGCGCGTTTCATCGATCCGGAAGACGCTCGCGAAATCGTCCTGCAGTTGCCACCGTTCGTAAGTTGCGTGGGGCTGTTCCTGGATGCTGGACGGAAAGAGATCGAGGCGGCGCTGGCAGCCGTACCGGATCTGCTGCCGCAGTTCCACGGGCGGGAATCGGCGGATGAATGCGAGTCTTGCGGCCGCGCGTACCTGAAGGCCATCGGCGTCGCGAACGGCTTGCCGTCCCGCGCTGAACTCGACGGCTTCGAGCGCGCGTCGGGTTTTCTGCTCGACAGCAACGTGCCGGGCGAACTCGGTGGAACCGGTCACGTTTTCGACTGGCAGCAGCTCGGCATGGAACTCGGCAAGCCATTGGTTCTCGCTGGTGGCTTGAACGCTGATAATGTCGGCACCGCCATCCGGGACGTTGCGCCGTATGCGCTCGATGTGAGTTCCGGGGTCGAGTCGGCAAAGGGCATCAAGAATGCCGACGCGATGCAGGCCTTCATGGCGGCCGTCGCGGCGGCAGATCAACACACTTAAGGGACCGACGGAATGAACAGCGAAATTCGCTACCCGGACGAGAGTGGCCACTTTGGCCCCTACGGCGGCAGTTTCATCGCCGAGACGCTGATGGATCCGGTCAAGGAGCTGCAAGTCGCCTATGAACGGTACCGGCTCGATAACGAGTTCATCACCGAGTTCGAGTGGGAGCTGAAGAACTTCGTCGGTCGCCCGAACCCGCTCTATCATGCGCGGCGCTGGTCGAGTGAACTCGGCGGTGCGCAGATCTGGCTGAAGCGTGAGGATCTGAACCACACCGGCGCACACAAGATCAACAACACCGTCGGCCAGGCGCTGCTCGCGCGGCGCATGGGCAAGAAGCGCATCATCGCCGAGACCGGGGCGGGTCAGCATGGGGTCGCGACGGCCACGGTCTGTGCACGCTGGGGGATGGAGTGCATCGTGTACATGGGCGAGGAAGACATCCATCGTCAAGCGCCGAACGTCTTTCGCATGAAGCTCCTCGGGGCCACCGTGGTGCCGGTCACGTCGGGCTCGCGTACGCTCAAGGATGCTCTGAACGAAGCCATGCGAGACTGGGTCGGCAATGTTGACGATACCTTCTACATCATCGGCACGGCTGCCGGTCCGCACCCGTACCCGACCATGGTCCGCGATTTCAACAGCGTCATCGGACGCGAGATCCGGGAGCAGTCGATGGAACACACGGGCCGTCTGCCCGATGCGATCATCGCCTGCGTTGGCGGTGGCTCGAACGCGATCGGTGCCTTCCATCCGTTTCTGGAAGACAAGGCGGTGCGCCTCATCGGTGTCGAAGCCGGCGGTGATGGTCTCGAGACCGGGCGTCACGCCGCGCCGTTGTCAGCCGGGCGTCCGGGCGTGCTGCACGGCAACCGGACCTACCTCATGGAGGACGATGCCGGGCAGATCATCGAGACGCATTCTGTCTCGGCAGGGCTCGACTACCCGGGGGTCGGACCGGAGCATGCATGGCTCAAGGACTCCGGCCGGGCCGAATACGTGGCCGCAACCGATCAGGAAGCGCTCGAGGCGACGCATACCCTGTGCCGGCTCGAGGGCATCATTCCCGCACTGGAATCGGCGCATGCACTCGCGCATGCCGCGAAGATCGCGCCTGCGCTGTCGAAGGAAACCAACCTTGTCGTGAATCTCTCCGGGCGGGGCGACAAGGATATCGGCACACTGGCAGACCTCGAAGGCATGACACTCTGATGACGGCGCATGCGCCTGAACGGCAAGGACGGCTAGCGGCGTGTTTCCGGCGCGACCCGTCGCGCAAGTTGCTCGTGCCCTACATCACGGCGGGCGATCCGGATGTCGAGACCACACTCGCCCTGATGCAGACACTCGTCGCGAACGGCGCGGATATCATCGAGCTCGGCATTCCGTTTTCCGATCCGATGGCGGATGGTCCGGTTATTCAGGCAGCTTGCGAGCGTGCCTTGAAGCACGGCACCCGGCTGGTCGATGTGCTCGATCTGGTGACCCGATTCCGTGAAAAGGACAACACGACGGGTATTGTCCTGATGGGATACATGAATCCGGTCGAGCGGCTCGGATACACGGAATTCGCAGAACGCGCCGCCCGTGCAGGCGTCGATGGTGTGCTCACCGTCGACTTGCCCCCGGAGGAGGCGGAAGATCTGGTCGCCGCGCTCGATGCGAATTCGCTGGATGCCATCTTCCTGCTATCGCCAACCACGCCCGATGATCGGCTCGAGCGTATTGCTGCCCTGGGCGGCGGCTATATCTATTACGTGTCGTTGAAGGGTGTGACCGGCGCGGCGACACTGGACACGGCAGAGGTTGCGAAGAAAGTTGCGCATATCAAGTCGTTTGCCTCCTCCCTTCCAGTTGCCGTTGGTTTCGGTATACGGGACGCCGAATCGGCGGCGGCCATCGCCAGGACCGCAGATGCCGTGGTTGTCGGTAGTGTGCTGGTGGCGCTCGTCGGCGAGCATGGCCACGATCCGGAGGCACTGCATCGGCACATCGGTGGCCAGATCGCTGCCATGCGTCAGGCGATGGATGGATGAGCGCCTGATGGCTGAAGACGCCGACAAGTCCGACATACCCGAGCAGCCGCCTGTCGATTCGCCTGCGCCCGGTGCGCCCGCGCCGACCCGCAAGCCGAGTTGGTTCGAGCGCTTGATCCCGGCCCGCATCGGCATTCGTGTCGGCGGAGAGGACAAGGGCAACGTCCCGGAAGGTCTCTGGGTCAAGTGCGACAAATGCGGTGACGTGCTCTACAGGAAGGAGCTTGAGCGCAATCAGGATGTCTGCGTCAAATGTGGACACCACATGCAGATCGGCGCGCGCAAACGCATCGAACGGCTGCTGGATCCCGGCGAGCACGAGGAGATCGGCGCCGAGGTCGAGCCGCTCGACACCCTGAAGTTCAAGGACAGCAAGCGTTATCGTGACCGGCTGTCGCAGGCAGCGCGCGATTCTGGCGAGAAAGACGCACTGGTGGTGTCGACCGGTGAGCTGCACGGCATGCCGGTCGTCATCGCGGTCTTCGATTTCAAGTTCATGGCAGGGTCCATGGGGTCGGTCGTCGGCGAGCGTTTCTGTCGCGCCTGTGATCGTTGTCTTGAAAAGCGGATGCCGCTGGTGTGTTTCAGCGCCAGTGGCGGTGCGCGCATGCAGGAAGCCTTGTTCTCGCTCCTGCAGATGGGCAAGACCAGCTCCGCGCTGGCACAGCTTTCCGAGAAGGGCATTCCCTACGTGTCGGTGTTGACCGATCCGACCATGGGAGGCGTCTCGGCCAGCCTCGCCATGTTGGGCGATATCATCATCGCCGAGCCGGCTGCGCGTATCGGCTTTGCAGGGCCACGTGTCATCGAACAGACCGTTCGCGAGAAATTGCCCGAAGGGTTCCAGAGCAGCGAGTTCCTGCTCGAGCACGGTGCGATCGATCTGATCTGCGATCGGCGGGAAATGCGCGACACCCTGGCGCGGCTGCTCGCCAAGCTCGGTGATCTGCCCCCTGTCGTCCAGCGCGATCCGGCCCACGTGGGGTGACGCCTGTGTTGCCGAGTGCCGACGCTGCGCTCGATGTGTGGCTCGACTGGATCGACAAGGTGCATCCGACGGAAATGGACCTCGGTCTCGCTCGTGTTTCCGAGGTGGCGACGGTGCTCGGTCTCGCCAAACCGCCGTTGCTCATCGCAACGGTGGCTGGAACCAACGGCAAGGGTTCCACTGTCGCCATGCTGGAGGCCATCTGGCTGGCGGCGGGATACCGCACCGGTGCTGCCACATCACCGCATCTTGAGCACTTCAACGAACGTATGCGGGTGGGCGGTCGAACGGCGTCCGACGCGGACATCGTCGCCTCCCTGGCAGCTGTAGAGGCTGCGCGCGGGGCGATCTCGCTGACCTATTTCGAGTTCGCGACGCTGGCCTCGATGCACCTGTTTGTCGCGGCCGGTTGCGATGTGGCGATCATGGAAGTCGGGCTTGGCGGCCGGCTGGATGCTGTCAATCTGTGGGATGCCGATGGTGCTGTGCTGACCAGCATCGCACTCGATCACGCCGCCTGGCTTGGCACCGACAGGGCCGTCATCGCGACCGAGAAGGCAGCGATTGGCCGGCGTGGACGTCCGTTAATCGTCGGTGAGCCGAATCCGCCCGCCTCGCTGGCTCCGTTCTGCGCCACCCATGGCATGGATGTCCACCTTGTTGCAGAAACGGATTCGACGCTGCCGATGACATCGCTGGCTGGCCGCCATCAGCAACGCAACGCCGCCTGTGCAGCCGCGCTCGTGAATACCCTTCAGGATCGACTGCCGGTAGCTGAGGAACTCATCCACGATGCGCTGCGCCAGGTCGTGCTCGCGGCCCGATTCGAGGTGTGTACAGTCGACGGGGCGGAACTGGTTCTCGATGTCGCGCACAACCCGGCGGGTGCTGAAGCCCTGGCCCTGACTTGGCACGAACGGTTCGGTGACACGCGAGGCGTGCTCGTGTTCGGCGCGCTGGTGGACAAGGACGTCGAAGGCATCGCCCGCGAACTCGCGCCGATCGCCGCGCACTGGATCTGTCCGGCAATGGAAGGTGCGCGCTGCACCCCCGTCGACGAACTGGTTCGCCGCGTGCGTGAGGGTCTGGAGTCTCTAATCGAGCACGACCGCAGCGGGCAGACCGGTGGGCAGGCCGGTGGGCAGGCCGGTGGGCCGTCCGCTGGACGGGCCGGCGGACGGGCCGAGGTGACGGCTTTGGATCAGGCTCCGGTGGAGGCTGCAGGCTCGATCGATGTCGCATTTTTGCGTGCGTTGTCGCTGGCGAGGGAACATCGTCTGCCGATACTGGTCTGCGGTTCCTTCGTGACACTCACCGCGGTCATGCCCTACGTTTCAGATGCCAGGCGCGAGGCCGAATCTGCATGAGTGTGGAACGTGACGCTGAAGCCGAGCGCGTGGCTGCTGCAGCTCGCTTTCGTCAGCGCCTGCTGGGCGCTTCTGTGCTGATTGCCATCGCGGTCATCGTCTTGCCTCTGTTGCTCGACGGATCCGGCAGCGAGAGCCAGTTCCGACGAGTCGAGAAGCTCCGCGACGAACCACCGAGAATCATCGATCGGTCGAGTGGCGCTGTCGCTGACGATGCTGTTGCCTATGACAAGGCCGCTTACGACGCGGGCGCGGTATCTGAAGCCGATGCCGCGCCTGATGACATGCCCGATGCCGCGTCAGCAGCCGCGACCGATTCCGCCGCTTTGACCAAGACCGCACCGGCCCGCATCCGGGTCGGCGAAGATGACCCGCCTGACTACTTGGGCGATTCGGCAGAAGGCGGAGTCGTGGCCGGTGCAGGTGAGGTCGGCGATGGTCTGTCGAGCGACGGTCTCAGTGCCTGGGTAGTGCAGGCCGGCAGTTTTCGGGAGCAGGACAATGCAGTTGCGGTTCGCGATGTCCTGCGGCGTGCAGGTTTTGCCACTTTCGTGACGGATCGTGACGGCATCTATCGCGTGCAGGTCGGGCCGCTTGTCGATCAGGCGCATGCCGAGGAAAAACGTGACGAGGTCGTCGCCTTGCTGGGTCGCGACGCCATCGTGGTGCCGTATCCGTGACGGCGATGTTGCTACACTGCCCCGCGGCCGATCAGAATGCATCGCAGCCGTTCGACCGTCCGGTCGAACATGAGCAGGACCAATAGAATGTGCGGGATCATCGGAATCGTCGGCAACGACGAAGTCGGCAGCCGGCTTTACGACGGCTTGAGTCTGCTCCAGCATCGGGGTCAGGATGCGTCGGGAATCGCCACTACCCACCAGAGCCGCCTCATTCTCAGGCGAGGCTCGGGGTTGGTCCGCGACGTGTTCCGGGCCGAAGACATGGTTCGGCTCGAAGGCAGCATGGGCATCGGACACGTGCGTTACCCGACAGCCGGAACGTCGGGAGTTGCCGAATCGCAGCCGTTCTACGTGAATTCGCCATACGGCATCGTCATGGGTCACAACGGCAACCTGACCAATGCCGATACGCTGCAACGTGAACTTTTCGAGTCGGACCTCCGGCATATCAACACCCGCTCGGACAGTGAAGTACTGCTGAACGTATTCGCTCACGAACTACAAGCGCTGGCCCCGACAACCGACCTCGAACCCGACAATATCTTCGATACGGTCGCGGCTGTGCATCGTCGCTGTCGCGGGGCATATGCGGTCATAGGCATGGTCGTCGGGCGCGGTGTATTCGCCTTCCGTGATCCGCTCGGCATTCGCCCCGCCGTCATCGGTGAGCGTGCAACCGAACACGGCCCTGAATACATGATCGCCTCGGAAAGTGTTGCACTTGCCGGCCTCGGCTTCACGCTCCTGCGCGATATCGCGCCCGGTGAGGCTGTATATATCGAATCGAACGGCACCTTGCATACACGCCAGTGCGCACAGGCGCCGAGCCTGTCGCCCTGCCTGTTCGAGTACGTCTACTTTGCCCGCCCGGACAGCATCATCGACAATATATCGGTCTACAAGGCACGGTTGCGAATGGGCGAGACGCTCGCGCGTCGCATCATCGAACTCCGGCCGGAACACGATATCGACGTGGTCATTCCCATTCCCGATACGTCACGAACGTCCGCACTGGAAGTGGCGTTTCACCTTGGCGTCAAGTATCGCGAGGGCTTCATCAAGAATCGATATATCGGCCGTACCTTCATCATGCCCGGACAGCGCCTGAGACGAAAATCGGTGCGTCAGAAGTTGAGTCCCATCGGGCTCGAGTTCAACGGCAAGACCGTGCTCCTGGTCGACGATTCCATCGTCCGCGGGACCACCAGCAGCCAAATCGTGGAGATGGCGCGTGATGCCGGCGCGAGGAAGGTCTACATGGCCTCGGCAGCTCCCCCGGTCCGCTATGCCAACGTCTACGGTATCGACATGCCCGCGGCGAGCGAACTGATCGCGCATCAGCGAAGTATTCCCGAAATCGAAGAGTCGATCGGAGCCGACTGGCTCATCTATCAGCGAATCGAGGATCTTGTCGAAGCGGTGCGCTACGCGAAGCACCCGATCGAACACTTCGAGTCGAGCTGTTTCACCGGGACATATATCACCGGCGATGTCGACAGTGCCTATCTCGAGAGCTTGCAGCGCGTGCGCTCGGACGCGGCCAAGCGGGTGGTGAGCACAGGGCCAGATGATCTGGTCGTTCTGTAGGGCCGCCAGGTCAGGCAGCTTCGCGTGAGGCGTCAGGACTTTCGGGAGGTGCGGATGACTGGCTTCTCTGCCGCAACGCGAGCAGTTTCCGGTGAACCTCGGCCGCAGCCGGAACGTCGTCGACGTCGACGATGATCGTCTCGCGGTAGAAGACGGTCGCGTGGCAGAGTGTCTTCCAGTTCGGATCGCGCTTCTCGAATTCGAAGATCAGTCGCGAGCGTCGATCGTCGACGGCGATCACGATATCGATGCAATCTTCCCAGGGCACGACTTGTAGTTCGCCACCTTCCGCAACCCGGAAGAAGACAGCTGCGTCGTCTGCCGCGAAGTAGAGCGAGCCCATGCGCCGCAGGTGACTGATCGAGAAGCCGATCATGGCAAGGGCGCCGGCGGCGAAAACGCCAACAAGCAATTTCAGCGGCAAGGCTGCCTCCACCAACGCCCATCCACCCAGCATCGCGACGGCAAGCATCGCGAACAACAAGGCGACTACCCGAAGCGCAAGGGCGAGTGGTCGCGCAACGACAAGGGTTTCATCGCGGCTTCTGAGTTCGTCTATCGAGGGGGGAGGCGCGGCTCTCGTCATCCGATTCTCAACCCGGCACGCTGGAAGTCGCCCACGTCGATACCGAAGGAACCGTCGCTGTGCGTACTCTTGATCTGAAACGCCTTGCCTTCGTCGTCGACTTCGTGTTGCGAGAGATCGACGATACGCTGCACCATCGGTTCGTGCATGCGATCGAGAATCAGGATGACGCGCGGACGGAGCTTGTCGATGGTGTTCGCCAGCACGATGCCGATATCGCCGTTCAGCATCTCGACGATACTGCCCGGCGGAAAGATGCCGACGGCATCGATGAAGCGGATGACCAGATCTTCGTCGAACTGCTTGCCACGTAGCGCATAGAGTTCCTGCAGCGCGTCAGAGGGCGAAAAGGCATTGCGGTACGGCTGGTTGATTGTCATTGCGTCATAGGCTTCGGCGATCGCGACGATCTTCGCGTAGAGCGGAATGCTGTCGTCGTCGAGGCCACGGGGATAGCCTTTGCCATCCGGGCGCTCGTGGTGAGCGTGCGCAACGTCGGCTGCGCCGGACATGACCGATTTGGTCGAGACGAGAATGTCGCGTCCGTAGCGTGTGTGCTTGCGCATCTCCTCGATCTCGTTCGGTTCCAGTGGACCTGGCTTGTTCAGTATTTCGGCTGACATGCTTGTCTTGCCGACATCGTGCAACATGCCGCAAACGCCCACGTCTTCCATCTCGCGCGTCGACATGCCCATGGAACGTGCCATGACGATAGAGAGGGCCGCAACGTTCAGACTGTGCTGTGCGGTTGCCTCGTGCCTGGCCTGTATTCGAGTCAGCCAGACTGAGGCGTCAGGGTTTCGGAGGATACTGTCGACGCATCCATTGACGGCCTGCTTGATCTTTCCGCCGTCGATTTCGGCGCCAAGCTTGATCTCCTCGAAAAGGGTCGCGACTGCCTGACTCGCCAGTTCGTGAACTTCCTTTGCGGAATCGAACTCCTCTTCGACCGAAAGGCCATCGTCGAGGCGGGATCCGGCGCCGGGAACTCCGGGAGCACTTCTCTCTGCCGACGGCTTGGCCAGCGAGAACTCATCGTAGTCGACCCAGACGAACGTGCATTCCTTCTGTACCGCGAGGACGTCGGCGGGCGACTTGATTTCAAGGCCCTGAAACATGAAGCCGGATTGTTCCCACGGCTTGTCGAGCTCGACGACGAACATGCCGACGCGCAGGTCCGCAACATCGAGGCGTACCCGTTTCTTGCGCGTGCGCGCGGTGCGCTCACGGGCAGCTCGGGTTGAAGCCGGTTTGCGTGCGCTCGACTTCTTGTTATCGGATTTGAAGAGTCTGCCGAACACCATTGCCTCTAAATTGGCCACTGCCCGCGATTGCGAATCTGTCGTGGCTGCCGTCTTCGACAACGTGAGCGGCACCGCAGGCATAACCTTGAGACGTGTGCCTCTCAGGTATCGAGTGCAGAGAGCGATTCGTGCGCAAGGATCCAGGAGCCGTTCGGTGCTCGTGTCCAGTAGAGCGTCAGATGGTTATCGGTACCGAGATCGAGCTCGATATCCATCGCCAGCGCGGGCGCGTCGAACGAACCCGTGACGGCGTCGGACATGAGGATCGTGACATCGTCCTCGGAAACCGTTGTCAGCGCGCGTCGCTGTGCCGGAGTGAGCGCTGAACTTTCGCCGGCGCCTTGTCGTTCACCGTCACGATAGTTTACAAAGAGGCGCCGTGCCGCCTCGAGATCGGCCAGGCGGTTCTCTGATGCCTTGCTCGCGTCGGTCGTCAGGAGAACCAGGGTTCCGGCTGGTTCGATCTGTCCGTAAAGTGCATCCAGATGCTCGTTGGACATGGTCACACAGCCCTCGCTTGACCGAGGTGCACGGCTTGCGCGCGCGCGGGGTATGCCGTGCAGCCAGATGCCCGAACCGGTGCGGCCCAGAGCACGGTCGAATGTATTGGGATAGTCGAGAACCAGAGCGCCGGAGCCATAGAGTTCCGGTAACGAGGGGTCTGTCAGACGACCGACGATGCGATAGAGCCCGAGTGGTGTCTTGCGATCCCCTTCATGGCGCTTGCCATAGCCTGCCGAGCCCGACGAGACATAGTGTTGTCTGAGTCGCCTGGCGCGCTGCGCGTCGACGGTGTAGAGCGAGAGCATCGAGTGTTCTACATCGACCAGCACGACACGTTTCACGCTCTTGCCGAATTGCAGGAACGGGGTTGGCACGTTGCGCAGCACCTTGAGGTCGCTGCTATGCGGCAACCGTGTCGCAGCACCATGGGCGTGCCAGCGTGCCCGCGCCTCGAGGAGCAGTTCCAGCAAGGCCGGAGACCAGGGACTGTCTGATGCTGCCCGCGCACCATCGAGCGCTGCGACCGAGTCGAGTTCCGCCTGCAGCAGCTGTGCAAGCGCGTAGTTCGGGTGCCGCGAGGCAAGCTCTCGCGCGCGGTGGCGGGCACTCTCGATGTCGCCAACGGCGACCGTGTCGAGAATGGCGACGGTTTCACGATCGAGTGCGATCACCCTCTCGCCGGCAGCTGCCGTCGTCACTGACAGGAGCATGAACAGGCCAAGGCTCAGCTGCGCAAGCATTACCACGGTGTCTCCTGGTAGATCTTCCAGCGATGACCGTAAAGGCGCAACAGCAGCAAGCGTCGTTCCAGCCGCGTGTCGCCGGCATGCTCTATGACGGCAACGGCGTCATTTTCCGTGAAGGCGATCTCACGCCGGACATCGCTCCAGTCCGCAGGACGAGGTCGGCCGTGATCAGCCAGCGCGACACGTCGTGGGTAGTCGTCACTGTAGTGCGCAAGCCAGCCCTCTGCCGGATCAGAGGCGGCGCCCTGCCACCAGTCATACAGCTCGTATTCGAGTGTCACGAGATCACGCAACTCGTCGCTCGATGCATCTTCGAGTCCTTCGGGTTGATCGCTTGCATCTTGCCAATCGAGAGTGGGTGAGGGGGCTGTCGATGCGGTGCCGAGTGCACGCGCATAGGCGAGCGATGCGGCATGTCGATGCATGGCGCGCAGGGCGCCGAGCGTTTCTGCCGTGCGCGCTTCCGTTTCGAGGGCTGCCTCGAGGTGTTCGATGGCCTGCTCTCGTCCGCCTTCACGCAGGGCGATGACACCGAGATTGTGGTGAGCCTGCGGCAAGCCCGGGCATTGCGTGGCCAGGCGTTCGAGTTGTTTTCTTGACTTGGCAAGATCGCCGTCGCGACCGATCGATACGGCCAGGTCGAGATTTTCGAGACAACGCACCTTGTCTGGCAGGGTCGTGCTGCCAGCAGTTGCGTCCGCCACGCCAAGCAAGATGGACAGGGCCGTAACCAGCAGCACTTTGTCTTGAGCACAGGTGCCTCTCGACGGCAAGGTGACGTCGACGCGTTCGATCGGCTTCCACAGGCTTGAGAGGACCAACATGCGCGCTTAGCGTACCATCGGGACCTGGCGGGTTTCACACCATCAGTACGGGTTGAGTTCGGGGACGCAAGTGGCTTTAAACGACGATTCCATCGCCTGGCAAGACGATACCATGGCAATACGGGCCGGGTTCGAGCGGAGCGAATTCGGCGAGCACGGCGAACCGATCATGACCACGTCGAGTTTCGTGTTCCGCTCGGCGGCAGAAGCGGCAGCACGGTTCGGCGGGCAGGACGACGGACTGATCTACTCGCGCTTTACCAACCCGACGGTTCAGGTATTCGAACGTCGACTGGCTGCGCTCGAAGGCTCCGAAGCGGCGATCGGTGCGTCGTCGGGCATGGCCGCAACAGCCATGCTGATGCTTGGCACTTTGCGGGCGGGCGACGAGATCGTTGCCACTCGCAACATGTTCGGCAGTACCGTCAACCTGTTCAAGAACTTTTTGCCGCGCTACGGAATAGAGGTGCGCTGGGCGCAAGATTTCGCGCCCGATTCCTGGGCCGCCCTGTGCAACGAGCGAACGAGGCTCTGCTATCTGGAAACGCCGACCAACCCGCTGACTGAAATCGCGGATATCCGGGCATTGGCCGAAGTAGCTCACACGCACGACGCGAAGCTTGCGGTCGACAACTGCTTTTGTACGCCGGCATTGCAGAAACCGCTCGAGCACGGCGCCGATATCATCTTGCACTCGGCGACAAAGTATCTCGACGGGCAAGGACGTTGTGTCGGTGGTGCAGTCTGCGGCTCCCGTGAACTCGTCGATGAACTGACGGCCTTCATGCGCAGTGCCGGTCCCTGCATGAGTCCGTTCAACGCGTGGGTATTCGCGAAGGGACTTGAAACGCTGCGCCTGCGCATGTTCGAGCATTCGCGCAACGCCGGCATCGTTGCCGAATGGCTTGCCGAACAACCCGGCATCGGTCACGTCTACTGGCCCGGACTCGAATCGCACCCCCAACATGCGCTGGCAAACCGACAGCAGAAGGCGGCGGGCGGGGTCGTGGCGTTCGAGGTTGAGGGGGGGCGTGACGCGGCCTGGAAACTCATCGATAGCGTCGACTTGTGCTCGATCACCGCTAACCTCGGCGATGCGCGAACTACCATCACCCATCCGGCATCCACAACGCACGGCCGCATCAGTGCCGAGGACCGGGCGGCCGCTGGTATCGGTGACGGTCTGGTGCGGGTCGCTGTCGGCCTCGAGAATCCGGACGACATCAGGGCAGATCTCGACAGAGCCCTCCGCCGCGCTCGCGGCCAGGCAGGGATCTGATACGCATGAGCCCCGGGGAGGAGCGTGAACAGCTGCTGCGAGCGTTGCACGCAGCAGGAATCGACGCGGTAGGCGGTCAACAGGCAACGCTTCGCGCACTGTCGGACTTCGATCCGGGTTCCCGGATCAGACTCGTTGCCGTGGGCAAGGCTGCATCGGCGATGGCGCTCGGCGCGCGTGAAGCGCTCGGCGACTCGATCCTCTCTGCGCTGGTCATCACCAAGTACGATCACCTCGAACCGGCCTTGCTGGACGATCCTCGTTTCGAGTGTCTCGAATCAGCGCATCCGGTTCCGGATGCGGCTTCGCTGGCAGCGGGCATGGCGCTCGTCGATTTCGTCGAAGCGGTTGGTGACGATGAACATCTGGTGGCACTCGTCTCCGGAGGTACCTCGGCTCTGGTGGAACAGCTCGATGGCGATCTGACGCTGTCCGACCTGCAAGAGCGTACCGATGCCTTGTTGGCCGGCGGTGCACCCATCGGCGAGATCAATCGTGTGCGTCGTGGTTTGTCGCGATTGAAGGGAGGGCGTCTGGCAGCTCATCTTGGCGGCTGTCGCGCCACGCAGTTGCTGATCAGCGATGTGCCTGGAGATAACCCCGAGGATATCGGCTCGGGGCCGTTGGTCAGCGAGCGCGTGGAGACCCGGATCATCGCATCCTCGAGCATCGCCCAGGCTGCCGTCGTCGCCGAAGCTGAACGCCGGGGGCTTCCCGTCGCGCAGGCGGGCGGGTCACTCGACGGTGATGTCGGCGCGACGCTTGAACATGTCTCGGCGGTCTTGCTTGCCGCGAACGCCGCGAATGGCGTCTATGTATGGGGTGGTGAACCGACGGTTGTCCTGCCGGCGACGCCTGGGCGAGGCGGGCGCAATCAGCACCTGGCGCTCGCGCTCGCGACACGCATTGCAGGCCATGACGAACTGGCCCTGCTGGTGGCGGCAACCGACGGTACCGACGGGCCGACGGCCGCTGCCGGCGGACTGGTCGATGGTGCAACGCTTGCGCAGGGTCGGTCGCTTGGTCTCGATGCCGAGGTGTCATTGATGAAAGCCGATGCGGGCAACTGGCTCGAGCAGAGCGGCGCCTTGTTCACTACCGGTCCCACGGGAACAAACGTCATGGATCTGCTGATCGCCATACGGGACCCCGTCGGCTAGGGTCTAGGCCTCGACCCCGGCGTCCTTGCGTTTCGCAGGCGTCTTGCGCCGATGGGCGCGATATCGCGCCATGTATTGAAGCATCTCGAACAGCTCCTCCATCGGCACTGGCCGCTGCATGATCAGAAGTCCCGGATGCCTGTCCATGATCGCGGTATCGAAGGAAGCATGACCGGTGATCAGCGCCACCGGTAAGGATGGATGGTGGTGGGCGAGCTCATCGATGACGTGCAGACCCGACTCGCCATCGCTCAAACGGATATCGACAAGCACGGCGGAAGGCTCGTTCGAGCTGAGAAAGTCAAGCGTCTGTTCGCTCGAATCGGTTGTTGTCACATAAATGTCGCGTAGTTCGAGCACGGCCTGCATGCCACGACGCACACCGTCGTCATCGTCGACCAGGTGGACCCAGAATCCGGCAGGAAGATCGGACTCGTGCAAGGGCTTCGGGGTTTTCCTGTCCTTGACTTCCGGTGCGCTGGGTTCGACCTCGGCACGATCCATCAGCAGGGTTACTCGCGTGCCGATTCTGGGCCGCGAACGAAGCTCGATGGAATGACCGAGCTTGCGTACGAGACGCTCGACGATCGACAGGCCGAGACCCGTGCCGAGCGAACGATCACGGTCGCTCTTGGCCACCTGGAAGTACTCTTCAAAGACGCGATCGCTTTCTCGCAGACCGATGCCGATGCCGGTATCAAAGATCGAAAGGGCAACTTGATCGCCACGAGAGCCGATGGTGATCATGACACTGCCCGCGTGCGTGTACTTGATGGCGTTGCCGCAGATGTTGCGAAGGATCTGTGCCAGCATCGTTGCATCGCTCGATACATGGACCGGCTCACGTACCTTGTTCACCAGGGCGATCTGCTTGTTCTCCGCGAGCATCCGGAACTCGCTTTCCAGGGTCATGGTGAGCGCCGACAGATCGATCGGTTGAATGCGAGGAACGACGCGACCGCCATCGAGCTCCGAGATGTCGAGCAAGGTGTTCAATTGAGAGGACAGTGACGCAATCGCGGCTTTCATGTCGTCTGAGATGGTCCGCGCCCGCGGTGTCAAGGGCTCGGCGAGAAGTGCGGCACCATACAGATTCAGGATGTGCACCGGCTGCCGGAGATCGTGACTGGCTGCAGCAATGAAGCGCGATTTGGATGAGCTGCTGTCCTCGGCTCGAGCCTTTACCTTTTCTGCGCTCTTGAGCGCGATGGACAGTTCCCGCGTCCGCTTTTCCAATGCACGTGACGACTTGACCGAGAGGGCGAAGGCATCGAATACATCCTGACCCATGATGGCATGGGTAATCGCCACGAGGAAGCAGCAGATGCCGATACTGAAGGCCAGCAGGCTATCGACCAGAGAACCGGGGTTGGCAATCCACAGCGATCCCAAAGGACCGAGCATGGGCAAGGTGTAAGCGATGAATAGCGGCCGATAGCCCAGGTTGCTGCTGATCGCGCCGGAGGCTATGCCAAGCAGAATGGCGGTCAGCATGGCGCGCTCGAACGAAGCGACGTCCGGGAAGAAGATGAGCACAAGACCAAAGGAGCTTCCCGCAAAGAAGCTCATCACCGCCGCATAGATCGGCTTGTTGCGCCGTGGGATGCGTCTGGAGTCGCGAAGCCGGGCGATCAGCAAGGCACGAACGACGACGACGACGGACGCGAGCATTGCCCAGATGAGCAGAGCACTCGCTGCCACTTTGCCGTTCAGCAACAGAAAACTGAACATAATCGCGAGCAACAGCGGGATGAGAGCACGCGCGGCATTGCGCGCATGCATCGCTACCAACTGTTCGCTGACACTGGCGGAAACGCGGACGGGCGTCATGCAACAGCCGTCTGTCTGAACCCCCAACAGTCTGGCACGGATGCAAGGTACTTGCCACTCTGCGTAGGCGCTGCTTTCCCCGGGTGCCGGCTGTTGGGTGGTCGACTCACTTAGCGCTGGATATCTGCCGTCCCGCGCAATGACTCGACCTTCGTCGCAAGTCGATCTCTGAGCAGAAGGTTGGTAAGCCCTGGCTTGACAGTGTCGTAGTCGGGCAGGGCGGCGCCGCGACGTTCCACCAGACGGATGACGTGATAACCGAATTCAGTCTGCACCGGCGTCGAGCTGGTATCACCCGGCTGCATCCCGGCGAGTGCCTGCGCGAAAGCGGGTTCCATGGACGCCGGCACGAACCAGCCGAGATCGCCGCCATTGGCGCCGGCTGGATCGATCGAGCGCTCGGCGGCCAGCGTCGCGAAGTCGGCGCCTGTCTCGAGTTCGGCGATGACTGACGTGGCGGCCGCTTCGCTGTCGGTCAGGATGTGACTGGCGCGGATCTCCTCCGCGTCGAGGTTGGCCGTCTGCCGATCGTATTCACCGCGCAGTTCATCCTCGCTGAAGGCCATGGCGTCTCCAGTCTCGGCGAGATAGGCGTTCGCCATCGTCTGGGTGTATTGCAACTGGAGTGATGCGGCAACTTCGGCTCTCTTGTCGAGATCGAGCTTCTCGGCTTCCTGGGTCAGGATCTCCAGATCGATGAGCTCGTCGAGAATCTGGTCACGATCGGGCTGCTCGCCTTCGCCGCTGAGCTGGCGCACGACAGTGTCGACGGCAAGTGTCGAAATCGGCCGTCCGTTGACGACCGCAAGAACTCCTTCTGGCAACGCCCCGTCAGGCGATGCCCCGTCGGGCAACGGGGCTGCGCTATTGCCTGCCGCGTTGGCGTCGCGCTCTTCGGCAAGTGCGCGAGCCGCATCCTTTTTCTCGGCAGCGGCTTCCGGCGACGAAGCGTCCTGCGCGCCGAGCGGCAAGGCGGTGCAGAGGATCGCGAGGGATGCTGCCAGCGCGAGCGGCCGTCGCATGACAAGAACAGGTCGAGTGTGCATGTGGACTATTTAATTTTCGATGGGAAGTTAAAGGCGAAATTTGTCGGCGAGTCGACCGCATCCAGTGCGTCCGACACGTCGCATCAGCGTACAATCAAACCTAGCGTCGCGCTGCCCCGTCCAGAATGAGCCAGTACTTCGAGATCCACCCGGACAACCCGCAGCGGCGGCTCGTCGGTCAGGCGGTCGCCATCATCCGCGACGGCGGGGTAATCGTCTACCCTACCGACTCCTGCTATGCCCTGGGGTGTCTTGTCGGCGACAAGAGCGCGATGGAGCGCATTGCGCGCATTCGCCGAACCGACAAGCATCACGATTTTACTTTCCTGTGTCGCGATCTTTCCGATATCGCGACGTACGCGCGCGTCGACAACCGCGCCTACCGCACGCTCAAGTCGTTGACGCCCGGCCCCTATACTTTCGTGTTGAAAGCGACGGCCGAGGTGCCAAGAAGGCTCCAGAATCCGAAACGCAAGACCATCGGCATCCGGATACCGGACAACGCGATCTGCCAGGCGCTGCTCGAGGAGCTGGGAGAACCGCTGATGACATCGACATTGATCCTGCCCGACAGCGAGTTGCCGGAAACCGAACCGGATGACATCCGAACCCGCCTGGAGAAACAGGTCGACCTGATCATCGATGGCGGCCATTGCGGCTACGAACCGACGTCGGTACTGGCTTTCGACGACAATGGCAATGTCGATATCGTGCGGCGCGGCCGTGGCCAACTAGACTTTATGGAATGAGCGGACCGAAGCGATGAGCGGACCGGCACAGCAGGAACCGTCAGCGGCAGTTTCCGGGGTGGAGTCTGGCGCGGATTCCGGCGTGGGTGAGGCGGCGGCGGCAGTCGTGGCCGCCGTCACACGGCACGAGGCGCCGGCCATGGCGCGTGTCGGTGGCGAGCCAATCCTGCAACTTCCGCTCGATCTCTACATTCCGCCCGACGCGCTCGAAGTGTTTCTGGATGCGTTCGAGGGGCCGCTAGACCTGTTGCTGTATCTGATCAAGCGTCAGAATCTCGACATTCTGAACATACCGATCGCCGAAGTCACAGCACAGTACATGCGCTATATCGCCGTGATGGAAACGCTGCGACTGGAGCTCGCGTCGGAATATCTGTTGATGGCCGCCATGCTTGCCGAAATCAAGTCAAGGATGCTGCTGCCCCGCATCGACGATGCGGATGATGACGAAGATGATCCACGTGCCGAGCTGATCCGACGGTTACGAGAGTACGAGCGGATCAAGGAAGGTGCCGAGGGCCTCGAGGCGTTGCCGCGTGTCGAGCGTGAGCTCTTCCCGCTTCAGGTGGTTGCACCGGTCATCGAGCGGGAGCAGCCAGAGCCGGATGTCACGCTGGCCGAGCTGCTGTTGGCCTTCACGGATGTTGCAGAACGAGCTCGACTGCAAGGCCGGCACGAAGTGGCGCGCGAGGGCTTGTCGGTACGCGCGCGCATGTCTCGCGTGCTGTCCGTATTGAGTGCGGATGGCTTCTGCGAGTTCACGTCACTGTTCGACGCATCCGAAGGGCGCAGCGGCATGGTCGTCACCTTTCTCGCGATTCTCGAATTGTGCAAGGAAGCGAGCATCGACATCGTTCAGGTTGAACCCTTTTCACCGATCTATCTGACGCCGCGTGGTGAACCGTTGCCGGACTCGGTGCAGACATCACGCTTCACGTCGAGACACGCTGAAACATCACTCGTCCCTGTCCCGGATGCGCAGCCCGACACTACAGACTGAACAGGCCCGACCATGGAATCGAAGCTGATTCGCAACGTGCTGGAAGCGTGCCTGCTGGTAGCCGGCAAGCCGATGAGCATCAACCAACTCGAAGCCTTGTTCGGCGATGACATCGATCGCCCCGACAAGAAAACGATACGCGAGTCGCTGCACGCGCTGGCCGACGAGTACGAGGGTCGTGGAATCGAGCTGGTGGAAGTCGCCAGTGGCTGGCGATTGCAGACGCGCGACGACATGCAGCACTGGGTTGCCAGACTGTTCACGGAACGGCCGCCGCGTTACTCGCGTGCGTTGTTGGAGACGCTCGTGCTGATTGCCTATCGTCAGCCGATAACGCGAGGCGAGATAGAGGAAGTGCGTGGCGTTGCGGTCAGCTCCAACATCGTCAAGACATTGCAAGAACGAGAGTGGGTGCGCGAGATCGGCCACAAGGAAGTGCCCGGGCGCCCGGCGTTGCTCGGCACGACGAACGCCTTTCTCGACTACTTCAATCTCAAGCGACTCGAGGATTTGCCGGCGCTTGGCGAACTCAAGGACTTGCACGGTATCGAGGAGGTGCTGGCTGCCGAGTTCGGCGTTGTCGACGAAGCAGCGAACGATGGCGCGGACTCATCGGTACCGAGTAAATCCTCCGGCGTGCCTGCGTTAGCAACGGCGTTGGAGTCTGTTGATCCTTCGCCGGCTGTTGCGGGTGACGAGGCCTCCGAAGTCACCGGGTTGGACGAAAGGGTCGATGAGGCCAGTAGAGGCGACGGAAGTCGCGGCAGTGAATGCGACGTTGCGGATAGTGTCGTTGCCGGGGATTCAGAGGGTTCTGAAGCTCTTGCATCACCTGCACCTTTACCGCGCAATGTATCTGCAAAGCCGGAGTCAGAGGCACCGCCATTTGCGTTGCCTGAATCGGGATCATTGTCCGAGCAGTCCGAGCAGTCCGAGCAGTCCGAGCAGTCCGAGCAGTCCGAGCAGTCCGAGCAGTCCGAGCAGTCCG
>ENA-ORXR01000490-ORXR01000490.1-marine-metagenome-genome-assembly--contig:-NODE-490-length-53694-cov-7.925397_pt1 | contig 53694 bp, 49 predicted proteins | sample MGYA00237866_ERZ511479 | MGnify/ENA metagenome assembly ERZ511479
GGCACTCAATTTCATGGGGTACTTGTATGCTCTGGTATGCATACCCAAGTTCTCAGAAAAGTTGGGTTGTTGTTGTAATAGGTCAGAATGAAATTGGTAGCGGAGGAGGGATTCGAACCCCCGACCTAGTGCGTATGAAGCACCCGCTCTAACCAACTGAGCTACCCCGCCATTACGTGAGAAAAAGTGTTCTAACACAGCTTTTTGCTTGAATCTACCCTTTTCAAAAAGTGCAAAGATCTAAAATGTAAACGCTAATCCAAACCGTATCTAAAAAGCTGTCCCCGTTGATTCAATAACCACAGAGATAACTCATCATCTGTTAAAACCGATCCTTTGGTGGGCGCATCGGTGTGATACGTCCATATTCTCGACTGTGACTGAAGGTCAAAAAGCTCTAGGGACCCATTGGACTTCACAACCCACAACGTGTTCCCCTTCTGGTAAATTTTTGAAATAGGCAGCCCATTGTCATATTTAATGGTTTTTTGAATGCTTAAATCCTCTTGATCCACACCAAATATATAATTTTCGCCGACAAAATACAGCTGAGTGTCCTGGATCAGGGGACCAGCTTGCGACTTAACAGGTATGAGTTTAGAAACCAATGAGCCATCAGAATTTAGAATCAGTGGGTACGCCTGATGAGGCGTTACAATCATTTGGCCATCATCTAAGGCCTCAAGAGACACCCCTGCGGACAACTGAGAGGGCTCAATGTGCTCCGACAGGTTTTTTGACCAGAGCACTTTTAAGCTTGGGTCAATAGCAAGCATTTCTAGATTGGGAAGCAAGAAAACAATATGTGAATCATTTGTTTGAATCAGTGACAAAAGTTGGTAGGCCAATGAAAAACTTTCATCCAGAGAAAATGCTCTTGAAAAAACCTGTTTTTTCTGCGTAATATCCAAACCAATTATTCGATTGTTTAGATCAATGAAAAAAAGAACCTCTTTAAAAAAAACCAAGTTCCCACGAATGGACCTTCCCAAGTCTTCTTTCCACAGAATCTTGCCGCTTAATTTATCCAAGCAAATAATGGCACCGTTTTGAGTTCCAAAAAAAAGCAGGCTATCTTTAACCAAACCGGATGTGCTTATAGCGTCTGATGCATCTGTAGACCATATTTTTTTTCCTGTTTGACCATCAACTCGAAAAACAAACCCCGTATCCGTGCCCCAATACAGAGACTGACCATCGGAGATAAGTTCTGAGCTACCCATTGATTTTAGAGAAAAGTGATCTTTAAATTGTCCTGCGTGTTTTTTTTGAATAATCTTCTGTACTGGCCCCTGCGCGCACGCTGAAAAAAACAGGGCCGCAAGACTCAAGGCAATGCGTTTCATAAACTGTCAGCTCCTTTAAAAAAAATAAAATCCAAAAGATCCCATTAAAGTAAACGCATCCGTGCCAAAGTCTTGACGGTTGAGCAACGTCAGCGTGGCATCAGATTGATTCTCACCAAAAAGGATGTGGTACATATACTCAAATTGCACAGATATTTTGTTCTTTAGAAAAAACCCTCTAAACCCAGCACCTACAGGAACTTGAAAGCCATATCCAAAATCAAGCGCTGTTTGATCATCCAAGCCTGTAAAAAAATATCCACCCACCCCAATAGATACAAAGGGTTGGCCCATAGTATGGGGAATATAAAAAATACTTCTTAAGATCTGGTGATGCATCCCTGTTCGTGTTCGAAGGGGTTGGTTTAATACAATAGGATCAGGTGATTCAAAATTAAACGAAGAAAACTGATAGAGGAACTCTAAATCAACCCCTTTAAAGAGTTGGTGCCCAACGCCAAGCTCAAAGGCAGGGCCAAGGCTGCCATCAATATCATCACCCTTTAAAAAAGTCTGAGCACCTATGCCCAGTCGCAACGACAAAAATTTAAGATTGTCAAAACTCTGCTTTTCATCAACAACCTCAAACGAAAATACGCATGGGGCCATAAAACAGTATATGAGGCTTAGCAAGAAGCCGCATGTACGAAGATGTATGTTCATTCTACAGGAGTAGTTTCTTTTAAGGACAATTTTGCAAGCGACGCATACTTTGAGTCCTCAAATGCATCCACAATCTGTTGATAATGCTTTTGGGCCTCATCTGCTTTACCTATTTTTTCCAGATTTAAGGCCGCATTCCAAAGATGGTAGTCCTTAAATGGATTAGCCTCCGCTGCCATACCAGCAAGCTTTTCCCAGATAGGCATACTCTCTTCGTATTTTTCTTGAAATTGAAGGCTCACAGCCTCACCCTCCATGGCAAGAAGATTGTAGGGAGCAACGAGTTTGGTTTGAACCCCTTGATACACCTCTATGGCTTGGTCATATTTTTTTTGATGAAGCTGCGCTTTGGCAACATAAAAGTTTGCCATGGGTATCACTGAGGACTTGCTATAGGTCGATAGAAAGGTTGAAACTTCATTTTCAAACGTTAGCCAGGACTCTGCTTTTTCATCTGTGAGCGGCTGTTTTTCAACGACCTTTGCCCATGCATCAGCAGCTTCTAAATTGCGCTCTTTTTGTATTTTTTGGGCATAAAAATAGCCTGCGATACCAAAAAAGATAAAGACAAAACCAACCATGACGGTCTTGAAATTGGCGTTGACCCAAGACAAAAGGTCTTGAAAAAACAAAACAAACGAATCAGGCTTTTTAAGCGCCTCAGCTTCTTTAGATTTAGCCATAACCTTGATTCTATTAGCAAATGCTACCTCTATAGGCAACTCTTTCTAAAGGATCTATCATTCCCATATCCTGATTGCTTTGCCCCAGATGCAACCTAATCCATTGGTTCTTTGATGGTTATACTGCTAGAATCAGGTCCATGATTGAGAACAAAGACTGCTTTGCCCTCTATGCCCAAGTCAATGAAAAGCAGGACATGCTATTAACTCAAATTGTCTACAAGCTTGGGGGGAAGAAATTTATGGCGCATGAAAAATTTATGGCCATTTTCACCAGCATTGATCACGCTTGTTTGGGGGCGATGTATTTTCTCCAAAAGTCCCTAGATTTGGCCATCTTTGACGCCAAAGTGTTCATCTTGAAAGGTCAACCGGCTCAACTTTTCAGAAAATCCAGCCATCTGTATGATATCACCAAAACCTTAGCCCCATATGGCTGCTGGCTCTCCAAGGAGTTAGAAGAGGTGATCGCCAAGGGACCCACAGTCCACGCCTTTGGTCGTGAGATTCAACAGCGTGACACGCAAAACAACAGGGATAACGTTCAAATCGTAGAGCTCTTACGCTGGAAAGAGCTTAACCTTGCAGACCTTCTGCCTAAAACGGAGTTGAAAGAAGCTATTCCCAATGAAACCATTGAGGCTTTGTTTGAAGATAGCCCAGCTGTAGGCACCTACCCTTCAGAGTCTCACACCGCAAAAGCTATAGAACCTGATCAGGCATTTGATGAAGGAGCTACGGTTATAGATGCAAAGATCGCGACCAGTGAGCTCAAAAGCAATCACCAAGATTTGTCTAAGGCTTCCCCCATTTCTAGCACTGATTTTGATATCTCTCACCAAAATGGACCAACTATAGACGTTGAAGCTAAAGAGCTCCTCGCCCCGTTATTTGACAAACATGAGGGGACGCAAATGGTTTCTCCACCAACTGATTTTAATATCGCAGATCAAACTAAACGCTCCCAAGCCCCTTTGCCTTTAGCAGTTGACCTTGGTGATGACGATGCTTCTGTCCCTGATGACCTTGACGTGACCAAGGTTGAAGATCATACGCATGAAGAATACCGTCTCTTGCAGCAATCAAAGCGCCCAGCCTCATCACGAAACCTCAAATCCATGCTATTAGGTATTTTGCTCTGTTTGTCGATTATCTGTTTGATGTTTTATGCTTGGAGCCAACGAGGTTCTTTTTTACCCCAAAAATCAAGTCAAAATGCCACTGAACTGTCCTCTACACCCAAACAGGCTAAAGCCGTTGAAAACCAAAAAAAACCACCACCCAAACGCAAATTTGAACCTATTCTCTCAGGCAAAAGCAACGCGCAACAAAATCAGGCAGCCAGCATCCCACCTTTCCCAAACCAAGCCGGTGATGATACAGCAGTCCTGAATATTCAAAGCACGCCCGACGGTGCTAAAATCACCATCAATGGGCAGTTCCTTGATCAAAAAACTCCCTTAGCGCCGTTTCTTGTTTGGGCGTCACAACCCTTACACATCACGATCCAACAGGAAGGCTTTCATGTACTAGAAAAAACAACCACATTGGAACCTGGTGAACAAAAAGGATTTATTTTTGAGCTTCACCCCATCAAAGAGGTCTCGAGCAATATTGATGTTTCACAGTAAGAGGGTAATCCTCCCTAAAGTTGTACGAATACAGAAGGGGTTTTGAGATTTTTCCACGCGTTCAGGCTATGGTTATAGTTTTTAAACATGTGTACCAGTTTGGTTTTTCTAAGCGGCTGTCCAGTTAGAAGCTTACCAAAGCAAGGGTTCTGTAATGGATCACTATTATATAATGAGAGCTGCCTTTTATAGCCTTATCGAGTTTTACGAACTTTACGCGTCTTGGCCTAAAAACAAATAATTTAATAAAAAATTAAAGCCTTCATCAACACCCTCGCCTGTCTTGGCGCTGGTCTCAAAGACATTAAGAGATTTTAAATTAAGATATGTCATATCAGTGGGATTGATGGTCCAAAAATCTTTTTGATCACATTTATTGATAAACGTAACACAAGGAACATCTTCAAAGTCTTTCTCACAACCTTTATGTATTTCAATGGCAGCTTCAAAAGACTTTGGATCAGAGCCGTCAATCGCAAGAATATATGCTGAGCTCCCCCTAAAGTAGTTTTTCATTAGCTCATCAAAATAGTTTTCTCCTTGAATATCCCAAATATCTAAATGATAATTTTGATCTTCAAAGGTTAGAGCTTTATTCTGAATATTGACGCCAATGGTAGATAAAAATGAATCGGGGAAAAACCGATGTACAAATCTATTTGTTAAACTAGTTTTGCCCACCGCAGAAGAGCCTAAAATACTGATTTTTTTAATCATCTCGACAAGCATGGAATCTCCCTAGTTCTCTTTACCAAATTCAAATGCTTTTAATCGCTCAAATGAATGCTTTGATATATCAAGATCATGTTGCCTTATATATGATTTAGGGTTAAACCCTTTATCTCTAAACCCCTCATAAACATACTGGCCTTTGATTTTTTTGATATCCGAAATATAAACCCCTTCAACTGCATGAAACATTTTTCTAATTTGACTCACTTGAATTTCTTTTTGAACAAACCTTCCTACCAAGAGCCCCCCGCCCAATAACAAAACTGCAACTATTATACTAAAAGGCGAGAATTTTTTACCCTTCTCCTTTTTTTTCTGTTTCTTTGAGCGCAAACATTTTGCTAAGATCCTTTGGGAGTCTTTGAATGCTGATAGATCTCCCTTGAACTCTTGAACGCTGGAACCATATTCTTCAAAAAGCATTTTTTTAGTCGTCTTTAAAAAAGGATAATCACTGGGCTTCACAGGACCTCGAACTGCAATTGCCAAGAGGGTCTGCGCATCCCCTTCAATCACAAGAGTAATATCTCCAATTTCTACTGCTGACATTCCGTGTCCTTGGCCTGCTTCAGGGTTAAACGAATGCTTGACATAGTCCTGAATGGCTTTGAGCATAGATCCTACGGGGCCTCTCTCACCCGAGTTTTTTGTGTTACTTGAAATGTGACTCAAAACTGATCCAGATGACTGATGAATCCAAAACACCTCTTCTACCTGATATTCCATCGTGTGCATGAAAACAACTTCACCCAAAGATTTGTTTGACTTCATGGCTTGGATTCTCCACTTGATACCTTCTGGTGAGAACGCTCTTTCAAAAGTTGAATTAATGTCTTCTGCAAATTTAGAGATCGTCATCTGGATCGATTTTTTAATTGCAGGCAACAAGATAGGGAACAAAGAAGATATCACAGCCTCTTCAGATTCTTTGTTATTTTCCAGAAAAGCTTCTAAACATATCTTTTTAAACAGTTCATTAAATTCAAAATCATGTTGTTTTTGAGACGCTTTGATGATCGCTATAAGATTTTTAGCTGTTTTTTTTGTAAAAGCTTCTTCATCAAAAACATATTGCTCTACAGCATCAAGCCTTGACCGTTCCTGTCCAAGCAGAAGATCTCGAACCTGATCTATCTGATTGTTCTTTTTATAATTTATTGCAGTCTGTCTCAGGGGGGACTTTGATTCAAGCATTTTGTTTAAAGTCTTTTTTTAACTGGCGTCCCATTTGCTCAAGAGACTGCCCCAATTTTTTTTCAAAAAAACCACCTGATTTAATATGTTCAATATTATCTGATATACCTTTGTGGTGACTTTCTAACTTTTCTGTCATTACTTTGGTCATATTCGCTTTATCTAGTTTCATTTTCTCTAACAGCTCATCTAGAAGGCTGTTCATTTTATCCATCACCACACTTTGATTATCTTCAATACTTTGTTCAAGGCTGTCAAGGCGTTTCGTCAAATCAACGATAGAGCTTTGGTGACTGTTTGCTAATGCGTCAATTTTAGATCTGTTTTCTTTAAAATATCCTTCACTCGCTTCTTTTTGAGAGTCCATCGTTTTGACCAAAAAGTGTATTTTTTCGTTAAGAACATGATTAAGCTTTTCAATTTTTCCGTGTGTTTCTTTAGAAAAATTACCAACCAGAATATCTCTTATTTTATCAATTTGATCAGTTTCAGACTCGGTATCAAGGTGGTTTTTGGTTTGTGTTTTGTTGTTCATATTATTAAATCCTCGGTCTTGTCTACACTGACATTAAAGGTTTTGGCTTGCGACGCCTGGAAACACATTCAGGTTGTATTGTATGCCTCTGCTTGGGAATCGTAAAGTAAAATTTCGAACCTACACCTACGTTACTCTCTGCCCAAACTTTTCCTCCAAAAGAGTCCATAACTATTTTTTTAAAAATAGATAATCCTATGCCACTTCCTTTATATTTTGCTTTGGGGTTAAGCGTTGAAAAAACGCGAAATATTTTGTCAATGTGGTGCATTTCAAAACCGATACCATTGTCATGCACAGAAACAATCCACTCTGTTTCTTTTTCTTCACAACAGACTTTCACCTTAATGTCTTTATTGGGCTCTGAAAACTTTAAAGAGTTTTCAATTAAGTTCTGGAAAACACGAATAATCAAAAATTTATTTATTTTAACTTTAGGTAACATATCCCATGTCAAAATGTCTTTTTCATCAAAGCCAACCATTAAAACACTCTGAAGATGTTCTAAAACCTTATTGAGGTCAGTGCTCTCTAGCTCAATCTCCTTGTTCCCAATCATTGAAAACTCTAGCAAATCCTCCAACATTTTCTTCATGGTATCTACCGAACTTTCGACAATATCGATCCACTTTTTGATATCTTGGTCTCCACCATAGCTTTCATTAATTTTTTCTGAGAGTAGGTTTGTAAAAGATCCGATGTGCCTTAAGGGTGCTTGCAAATCATGAGAACTCGCGTGTGCAAACTGTTGCAGTTCAGAATTGCTTTTCTCAAGCTGTTTTTGATACCCCTTCATATCGCTAATATTGGTCATTGAGCCCAGCATTCGGTAAGACTTGTTATTTTGATCTTTGAGCGCGTATGCCCTACATATCATCCATACAAGCTCATTATCTTTGGAAATAAACCTAAGTGGCAGATTAAAAGCTTTTGCATTGTCAGTATGCTGGACAATAGCCTTTAAGAACACCTTCAGATCTTCTGCGTACATGTGATGTTTAAACCAAGAAAGCGAGTTTGAAACTTCTTCTGGCATAAAACCCAGTTGCTTTTTAAACCCATCACTCAATTTCATTTCAGAAGATTCAAGCAAATTCCAATCCCACCATCCGTCTGTATTTAGCTCTGACATGATTTTGAGAAGTTCCTTTTCTTCAACCAACTGCTTTTCTACAGATCTCAAACTCGTAATATCGGTTAAAACCAGCCTCATTCTATCAAGGTCAGGTTTTGCAGAGGAATATAAAGACAAAATTTTGACTAAAACATTTAGAGGCTTGGGATCAGACGCATTTCCGGTTAAAAGAATTTCCTTATTATAGCACTCTTCATGCTTCTTAAGCATCATAGAAAATGGGCGCCATGTTTTTTTATTTATACCAACAACATCATTTATATTTCGACCAATAACTTCTTCTTTAGATCTGTACCCAAGCTTTCTTGCAAATGTTGTATTACAGTTTTCAATAGTAAGTTTTTTACTCAGCACTGTCGCCTCAAGCTCAGGTGAGCTATCATAAAGGCTTTTAAATTGATTTGAAATATTCATCAACTCAACTGTTCTTGCCTCAACCCTGGAATCTAACTCTTCGGCTTGCTTCCTGACTTTTTGCTCTGCTTGAAGCGCCTTATCTTTTTCAACTTGAACTTGTTTTGCATTTCTTTCGGCACTCAACTTTTGCCTATTAAGTTCGATAATTTTTTCATCCAGTCGTTTTTCTGTACCCTTCAACTCAGAAACATCTGTAAATGTTAATACAGCTCCATCTACAGACTCAAAATCATCATAAAACGGAAGGATACGTAAGAGGTATGTTTTTTTGCTTAGACTGGAAACCTCCATACCCTTAACCTTTTTTGTTTCCATGACAGACTTAATCACCCTTGGAAGGTCATCGATTTTAAAGTTATGGCTGATATGGTTGAGAGGTCTCCCTATATCTTGGTCCAAAATACAAAATTCCTCAGAAACCACAGGCGTGAATTTCCGGATTAGCATTTCTTTGTCTAAAAAAACAACACCAATTGCTGTTCCCTTCAAAAAGCTTTTTTCATCACGGGTGAGCAACATGAGCTCTTCAATTTTTTTCTGATATTCGCTGTTGACTGTAAAAAGTTCTTCGTTGACAGAGTGAAGTTCCTCATTTGTGCTTTGCAACTCCTCGTTTGAAGCCAACATTTCTTCATTGGTACTTTGCAACTCCTCATTGGTGGTTTCTAGTTCTTCAATGGTTGCTTGTAAGTTTTCTCGGGACGCTTGAAGTTCCTCTTGAAGAACTTTTACTTGTTCAATGACGTCATGATCATGCTGCATAGTTTCATGTGCAACCTGTTTTTGTTCTAAATCCTCTACTCTTTCCTTAATACTCAAAAGAAATAAAGAAACATGTTCAGCCTTACCCTTCGGAAATAGAGGGACAATTTGCAAATTAACACTTCTATCTTTATTGAATGTCTGTACATCATTATACTCAACGCGTTTCTTTGATCTTTTCGCTCTCTGAAGCATTAATAATACTGCGGAATGAAATTTATCAGGAACCATCGTCTTAATATTCCGATCGATAGGTCCTGGCCGTTGTTGAAGAAATTGCCCCATATCTCCAAACATGTGAAGCAACTCTAGGCGATCATTAAGCAACAAGCTCGGAGGAATAAAGTCTTGAAGCAAATTCTCATATGCATGAGATAGAATAAATCTATCTTCGTAAATAGGTATTTTTTCTTTACCCGTAATTGTGAACGTAGCAGATTTTTTTTTCATGGGCCTTGTAATATGGCTGGTTGGCATCAACAACCTTGAAACGCTTTTCTTTCTATAAATTTTCCACTGTCTATCGACAATTTCAAATGCAGACTCGAAATTCCCCAAACTTTCACTAGGGCCTAAAAAGAGGCAGCCTTTTTTGTTTAGTGAATTGTAAAATACCGACAGTGCATCTTTTTGCGCGTCATCTCCGAAGTAAATAAGCAAATTCCGGCAACTGATCATATCCATTTTCATAAATGGTGGGTCAGAAAGAAGGTTGTGCCGCGCAAACACAACTGCTTTTCTTACACTGCTTTTTATTTTATACCCCTCCTCTTCCTTATCAAAATATTTTTCTAACCAATCAGGCTGAATTTCAGAAAAACTTTCATACCTATAGTTTCCTGCCGAAGCTTTTGCCAATGACTCGTCGTCAATGTCAGTTGCGAAAAATTTAAAACTCATATTTTTATTTAGTTTTTTTGCTTCTTCAAAAAACAAAATAACCAGACTATAGACCTCTTCACCTGTTGCACAACCTGCAACCCATACTCTGATCTCCTCATCTTCGGGCTTTTCTTCGAGGAGTTTAGGCACAACCTCGTCTTGCAACTTTTGAAACGCATCTTGATCTCGAATAAATCGGGTAACACCGATGAGCATCTCATAAAACAAATTCGAAACTTCTTCAGGGTTTTTTAATAAATACTCATGATACTTCGATGCGGAATGTATCCCAAGGGATGCCAACCTTCTATCAATACGTCTTTTGACTGAATTAAGCTTATACCTTCCAAAATCAACATCATAGCGGTCCTGAATGGTCAAAAATATTTTTTGCTTTGTTTCCTCCTCATCAGTGAGCTCAGAGGCTTCTCGGTTTTGTATCAAATCTTGTTTTAAGACAATCCCTGCATCACGTGCAACACGCTTCCCAATACCTGATGAGGAACCAATAAAATGCACAGCACGTGTTGCAATGGCCGCATTTGGCATGCCATCAAATTGCGCAGTCTCGGGACTTTCAACCATGACTTGCGCGCCTTTTTCATAGAGATCTTGAACCCCTTTTGCACCGTCAGTGCCTGTGCCAGAAAAAACAAGACCAATCGATTTGTTTCCCATTTCATGAGCAAGAGATTTAAAAAATAAATCAATAGGCTTATTGGGGATTTGAGTTCGAACGATATTTTCTAATGCGATGACTCCATTTTGCAAAGTCATATTTTTCTTGGGTGGTAAAAGATAAACATCATTAGCTTGAAACTCCATCCCATCTTCTGCCATGATAACCCGCATCTGAGTTTTTCTTGAAAGGATTTCAGGCATAAAACTTTTAAAATCTGGTGAGAGATGCTGAATAATAAAATACGCGTAGCCTGTTTTAGCAGGGATATATCTTATGAATTCTTCAATGGATTCTAAACCACCGGCTGAGGCGCCTACAGCTACAACTTTAAAATGACGCTCACTCTTTGCAACTTCGTTGGTGAGTTCAACCAGTTTGGTGACCTCATAGCTGTCTGATATTTTTTGATTTGGTTTTTTAGCTTTTTGAGTAGACTTTTTATCTGAGACCTTCTTAGATTTTTTGCTCATACCTACACCACTATGCCCTTCCAAGGCAAATTGCGGTCAAGAACAAGAACAATACAACCAAGGTGAGCATTTACTGCAGCATGATAATCATACTTTATATTTACCTCTACTATCTCTGAATATATACTAGAAACGAAACTAGGGGTATATTAAATTATGTTAGAAAAAAAAATATTGTTTTGGTTGAGGGTGATGAGAGAGATATAAAGCTCATTGAAATGACCATGGAGAAATCTAAGTGGAACATCAATTTCATTAAAATCATTGATGGAGAGGGTGCTGACTTGTTTTTTAAAAGACAAGAACATGTCGACATGATTTTTCTAGATATTAATTTACCTGGAAAAAATGGGAAGCAGGTCCTCGGCAAACTAAAACAAAATAAAAATTACACTACACCCCTATTTTGATGTTCACATCATCAAAAGACGCAAATAAGATACAAAAGTGTTATGATAAGGGCGCGGCGAATGCATATGTAGTCAAACCTGGCAATTATTCCCAGCTAAGAGTTTGCTTGGACTCTATTTTTCAATTTTGGTTTAACTGGTCTTCTGTGCTCATGTAAAAACCTTGCTTTATATTACTTGATCTTGAACTTCTGAAAAACATTCTTTACGATATGTATCCACAAGTCGACTCATCAAATCTGTCAACAGAGAGTATGCGCTTTCTCGAATAGCTGTTTTTTGGGCGAGAACAACGCCTTTGGTTGCCTTTTGAACACTTCGCTCATGCAAGTCAAACAAGTCCTTTGACCCCAGGCCAAGTGATTTCAATACATGGGCATACGCACTCAATGCATTATCTAACGTGTTTAAACTTTGATCGATTGGTAAGATTTCCATTGGTAAGATTTCCATTTTTTTACTCAGCAAGGATTCAAATTTTTCTGACAAGACGTCAAAGTTAACATGATCTCTGTCTTTAAGGGAAATCGCAATGGCATCATAAGTAACTTCAGGGTTTTTTGATATATAGTCTAGATGATGCACTTGAAGCTGAGCTTCTCTCAGGCTTCTATGCCGCTCCATTGATGAACGTATGGCCCAATCTAATTTTTTAGAGGTCACATCTGCTTTAGGCAGAAAATCCTGAGCGCCTAACAAAATAGGATTTGTATTTAGATCGCTTTCATCCATTCCGGATATAACCAGGATGGGGAAAGCTTTGGCATACATTGATAAAAAAAACAACGTTTCCTCACCATGGCTGTCTATGATATTTAAGTCCAACAGAGCAACATCACATCTGTTTTTTAGTATAAAATCAATACCATCTGCCAGGCTTTCCCTACAGTTCACTTTATAAGGGTATCTGTAGAGCTGGTTTTCAATAAAAGCAGCATCAAAAGGGTTATCTTCAATCAATAAAACTTGGGTTATGTCTACTTCTTTTATGTTTGGCATCTTGTAATTATAACACCTTGTTTTTACAAATCATCTTTTTTAAAACGGATCACAGTGGACTGACCCCAAAAAGTGGACGGTATAAAAGACTAGCAGCTCAGTAATTCATACTGAACCGGTGATAGATAATCAAGAGAAGAGTGTAATCTTTCTTGATTGTAAAAGTTGAGGATGTAATCCTCGATGGTTTTTTGTTCATGGCATAAAACTATGATTTGGTGGCAAGATTGCTTCCCTTAAAGGAAACTTGAGGCTCGTTGGTGTGTCGCCTTACACACCAACGAGCCATTTCCTGGAGGGATATAAACATGCTTAATTTTCCGTCATTATTTAATGGGGTTGGATACTTTAAGGGCTATTTTAATGCTGGCTGTATAGTTGTCATAAACAGAACAACCAAAATTTCATCTGTTTGACAGTTCTATAAAAGGAACGTATTAAATGCAACCTTAAGCCGAGGTGGCGGAATTGGTAGACGCAGTGGATTCAAAATCCACCGGTAGCAATACTGTGGGGGTTCGAGTCCCCCCCTCGGTACCAATTTCATTCAGACCTACTACTACAACATTCAAGCTTCTACTGAACTTGGGTATACATACCTGAGTATGCAAGCACCCCATGAATTGGATATAGATGCTAGGCCTAATAATTTTACTTCTTTATTTAATTAGAAGAAGCTTTAGAGCTCTATGGTATTTCAACCACCAAGGCATTGCCATCTTTGTTGGCAAGAAACTCTACGTCACCCTTAACAAACATGATGACTCTAAGAAGGTTGCTATCATTGCTTTCAAACTCTTGTGTTTCGACCTTGTCTATAGCAGAACCTCCTAAACCTTGGACAGCACTCCCATCAAAGCCAGATTTAGCATCTTTAAAGTCTACAACCAGTCGCGCAGGATTGCGAAGTTTGAAAATTTTGTACGGCATCGCACGTTCACGGTCAAATCTCACTTGAGTTCTGCCATTGGGCATACTCGATATCAACATCCCCTGAATCATGGATGTTTGAGCCGCTTGGCCCATATCAAAACCACCCTCCCCGGGGCCAATAGCTGCTACATCTGTGGAACCTAACTCTTCCAGGCCGTCACCGAGTGAAAGGTCTGTTTCCAGGTCAATCAAACTGACATCTTCATCAAGCATTTGACTGTCGCTGCCACCATCGAATGTGCTACCTTCTAGAGTTTCCCCAAAGTCTTCCTGGCTACCAAAGCTTTCAGATAAGTCTTCAATACCTGCCAAATCAGTATCACTAAAGGTATTGTCAGGGATAGGTGCAATATCTTCAAAAACTATTGGTTCTTCTATAGGTTTTGGATCCGGCGGGCTTTGTGTTGGGGTTCGCACAGTCTTTGGCTTAGGAGCAGACTTCTTTGCTTTAGGCTTAGGTGAAGATCTTTTCACAGGCTTGGCTTGAGTTGATTGCGTTGGAGTATTGACCGTTTTTTGGTTAGAGGCCAACTTCTGTCCGGTGCCACCTGCATTTTGTAAAACAATTGTTAAAGCATTGTTTTCAAATTTATCAAACATGGCCAGATCATCAATGGTCGACACACTCATTTCAACGCTGGGTTGACCTCTAAATTCTTTTTCTTCAAATTGAACGCTATGTATCCAAGGCAAGGGGTTCAAATGCTCTGCTTCAACGTTTAAATTGGTGCCAGGAAATAAGACTGAAAAACCATCGCCTGTATCCGACAAGCGCACACGATAGTTCTTTTTTTGCAACTCAGTGATCACAATTTTTTTACCCGCACTGTCCTCATTGAAATCAACTTGTTTAATCACTGAGTCTGCTGGCTGGCCTACAGGTTGGGATGTAACAGGCTTTTTGATAGGCTTGACCTGGACTGTTTTATTGCCTCTTTTGGAAAATAAAAAATAGCCGCCGCCCCCCAAAAGAATAAGCAAAAGAATGATCAGGATGATTTGAATACTTTTTGACATAAAAATATGCTACCTTTCTAGTTTAGCTTCATGATAAAATCAGTACCACGTAATGGAACCCTATGTCTGTTTATCATATTTATTTTAATTGATATTCAGGCTTTTGCAAAGAAACCTGATCAACGTTTTTTTGTATATGATGCTTCTCAACGTTACCTTAAGACTGACCTAAACAAGTTAAGCCGTGGCAGCTCTGCTGCAAGGGACCTTCGCAACATTTTAAATCAAAGAAAATTTGATAAACATCATAAAAATCAAAATTTATTTATTCTAGGCTATTTAGAGGCTTTTGAAGGGGCTTTTCAGAAAAGCGCCCAAATCATCTCTAAAATTGACCATGACAGCCCTGAATACGCCATGGCCCAAACCTACTGGCATCTATTTTGGGGGCAATCTTGGCAGACAAAGCTGATCTCAAGAAGGACCCTCGATCAACACCATCGAAAACTAAGCAAGCTCAAACACTTCATACCTACTTCTTTTAACCAGCAGTTTCAAAAAGCAGTTGATCTCATGAAGCTACTGTCTCTGATTCAAGCACCACACTCTGATATTCAGCCTTTTTTCTTAGACCAACTGGTCATAAGCTTTTCACAGGCAAGTGTTTCACAAACTCAAAAAACAAAACTACTATCTACCTTTCATGGGTCGGTATCCAAAAAAAGCCCTGATCATGTGGTATATCTTGAGTCTTTGCTCCAGGAGCACTTCCCCAAGCACCCAAAAATACAAAAAAACCTACCTCCCCAAAAAGATTCCAAAACAATTCCTCTTGCTGATCAAAACAATGCAAAAGCTATTCTAGACCAAGCTGCCCTAGCCAAGAAAAACGATGATGACGTTTTGGCCATTGAATATTGGACCCAGCTTCTCAAAACCTACTCAGGCACGCAAAGCTATGACAAAGCAAAAGCTGAGCTTCGGCTTGCCATCAAAAGACATCTCAACAAGGATCTACCCTTGGCGATGCTCCTGCCTGCTCTAAAAAAACTTCCGCCTGATATGCTCTATTCAGAAGGACGGTACCTATGGAACCGAAGTCATAATGACATCGCCAGAGATATGTTTTTAGTTTTTATTGAGCACTTTGGCTTTCACCCAAAAGCGCCCAATGCCTATTATATTTTGGGAAGCATCAATGAAACACAAAAGTTGTATGCACAATCCAGAAACTTTTTTGAGCAATTGGCTCAACAGTATCCAGAGTCTGAATTTTTTGATCGCGCTAGATTTAAGGTTGGACTCTTGTCTTATTTGCTCGAAGATGACACCAAAGCGATCAAAGTATTTACCCAAGAGGCTCTAGATCCGTCTTCAAAATTAAGTCAGGCCCAAGGCCATTACTGGCTGTATAAAACTTACCAACGGCAGGGGAACCAAATTTTAGCCCAAAAACATACAGATGAAGTTTTAAAAGATTTTCCTTTCACCTACTATGCAACCGTTCTGGATCAACACCCGCCCATATCAACAAAGCAGTTTTTTGACCCTGTGCATTTCACCACTGACCCGCATTCTAAAAACATTGATTTGTACCTCTCGCTTGGCCTTCATTCTTTTATAGATAATGAAATACAACATTTAAACAGCCAACAAGGACACTCAGGTGGTCAGGAGCTGTACTATGTTAGCGAAAAGCTTAGCAAGCTTGAGTTATATCTACCGTCTATGAGAATGATGTACCGCTTGCTATCACAGCAAAAACACATTCACCCTGACACGCTCAATGTCTTCTTTCCGATTTCACCTTTTAATTATTTTTTTGACGACAAAACACAGTACGCCGCCGACCCACTACTTCTGCTGTCAATCATGAAGCAGGAGAGTGCATTTAATCCAAAAGCTGTTAGCCATGCTAAAGCCTATGGCCTTCTGCAACTTATCATGCCTACGGCAAAAACAATGGCCAGAAAAAACAAGATCAGCATTACAAAAGCAGATTTGTTCAAACCTAAAACCAACATATTATTAGGCTCAAGTTATGTTGCGCAGAATTTAAAAAAATTTGATAACCGCTTAATCGATGTACTCATTGCATATAACGCAGGACCTGGAAGAGCAAAAAGATGGAGACAAAGATGGTCAGACATGGAGCCTGAGATTTTCATTGAGTTAATTCCGATTCAAGAAACACGCACGTATGTGAAGCTTATTTTACGAAACCTTTATTTCTACCAAAGGCTGTATCCAAAAACTTTTAACCAAGCAGTAACGTATAAGGCACTCCCTAAAGTTTTTTATAAAAAAACACCTGTCAAGCATTAAAATAATATTTCTATTTGACGTGACGCCGCAAGTCTACGCTGGGTCTAAGTTTTAGAAAGATTTGGTTTGACTTACGCTTTCCACATTGTTAGAACTGAAAAAAATCGCTCACAAGAGTGGTTTGAGTTTTTTAAACGTCAAGAAAGGAATCACCCCCATGACAAAAGCAGAACTTATTGAGAAAGTTACTTCCTCAGTTAAAAACAGAGATTTATCAAAAGCATGTGTCAACGAAGTTACCGACGCTGTTTTTGCAACACTTTCCAAAGGTATCAAAAAAGACAAACGTTTTACCTATCCTGGATTTGGAACATGGACTGTTCGCTCTCGTAAAGCGCGCAAAGGCAGAAACCCACAAACCGGTGCTGAAATCAGTATTCCAGCCTCTAAAACCGTAGGGTTCAGACCATCTCCTGAGTTCAAAGGAACTTTGAAGTAGACTTTTAAAGCTTACTATTTAAAAAGCCCTGGCATCTTGTGATGCCAGGGCTTTTTTTATGCGGTTGGGAGTTCTCTCTAAAAACAATGCCTTCACATATTCTTGTGAAAGGCTTTAAAATGGTCGGGACGATTGGATTTGAACCAACGACCCCTAGTCCCCCAGACTAGTGCGCTACCAGGCTGCGCTACGCCCCGAATGATTTACCTGAGCTATCATTGCCTCTGCTTTTTGGCAAGTTACAGGTAAATGAAAATATCCTCTCCTTCGACTTTGATTTTAAATGTTTTCATGATGATCGAAGGGTCGCGGCTGCATGCACCTGTTTTAAGGTCAAAGCGCCAAGCATGGGCTGGGCACGTCACCATCCCGTCTTTGACAAAGCCGTCGTGAAGCTCAACCCCTTGGTGATAACATGCATTTTCAATGGCGTGGAATACGCCATCAACATTGAAGAGGGCCACGTGCGCATCTTTAATTTTTTTTGCTAGAGCACCATTATTTTTAAACTCATTAGTGCTTGCGATTTTAACCCATGCCTTTTTAAATCTCATACGGAGAAGCTGCTTCCGCAGCCGCACGTTGATTTGGCATTGGGGTTGATAAACTTAAAGCCTCTTTGGGACATTGAGCTGAAGTAGTCCAGTTCCATACCGGCCAAAAGCTTTATGCTCTTAGGATCCACGCATACAAACGCGCCATCTTTTTCAAAAATCCAATCGTCATCTTTACGCGACTCTTCCAAATCCAACTTGTAAGAAAAGCCTGCACACCCGCCGCCGAGTACAGACAAACGAATACCGAGCCCTATGTTCTTTTCTTTTTTTTGAATATCTAAAATAGCTTCGATAGCTGCGTTACTGACCTTGATCATGAATGGGGCTCCAAAAAAGATATCACGTCTTGATCCAAAATATCGTGCAGAGACGCAACATGTAGCGCCACTTTTTTTGAGATCTCACGTGTAGATGCAGCACTGACTGTGCCTTGAATTAATTCCAGCTGGTTTTTAGGTTTTTTCTCTTCAAGTTTACGCGCCTTGACAACCTCTTTAAGTTTTTTTCGAGCACCGGCGATGGTATATCTTTCCTGATAGAGCAACGTTTTAATATCCTGAATTTTTTGAATGTCTTTTTTTTGATACAAGCGCTGGTTATTTTTGGTTTTGGTCAAACGGAATTTAAACTCCGTTTCCCAATACCGAAGCACATACGGCTCGACATCTGTCAACTCGGAGACCTCCCCGATTTTATAAAAAAATTTATCTGCGATCACCTTTTGCATGTTCCTTTTTGAATATAAACAAAATTCTACTTAAATACTACCAAAGTCTAAAGCCAAAGGGTCATAGCTTGGAGGATGCAGACATCTTTGGCATTGTTTATAATAATGCCTGGCTGCGATGCTATCCCCGCATAACAGCTGCAACCTGTGTTTCAAGTGCTTGAGCAATTTTGGTCATCGTTTTGTCAACTTCCTTATCCTTGAGGGTTTTGGACTTGGAAGAAAACTCAAATCGAATGGCCAAGCTTTGGTGTCCTTTGTCAATACCCTTGCCCGTATATTGATCGAATAAATGGTATTTGGATAGAATCGAGAGCTTAAGTGTTCTGAGCGCCTTTTGGACCTCTGAATATGTCACATCGCCTTTGACCACAAAGGCCAGGTCCCGCCGCACGCATGGATAGGGAGAGACTGCTTGGTAGCATGCAGCCTTTGGTTTGTCTAAGAGAAGCGCCCCAGTTTGCAATTCAATCAAAATAACATCCTGATCAAGTTGATAATCATGGGCTTTTTCAGGATGCAAGACGCCCATACATCCAATGACTTTATCTTCCAGTAAAAGATTGCACGCTTGACCTGGATGCAAAAAAGCATTTTCCTGTGTTTTTTCAAATAATACATGATGGCCATACAGCGTCCCCAAGGATTCTGCTATGGCCTTTGCATCAAAATAGTCGAAATACATATCGCTGCCCTTCCAATCGGAAGGTTGCTTGATCCCTGAAAGCAGTATTCCAAGACGCTCTTGCTCTAGTAGCTCTTTCTTGTTCTTGCCAAAGACCTTATCAATTTCAAAAAAAGCCCCTTTGAGCAATTGGTGCGCATGATTATAAACCCAAGCATCCAAAAGGTTTGGCATCAAGGATGTTTTCATAACTGCCTTATGGCTTACTATAGGGTTCTGAATTGCTACGGCCTTGCCCAAAGCAAGGGATCCAAATGCAATCTCATGATCTCCATTCATAAAGCTATCGGTAAAAATTTCATTTAAGCCCAAGCCTGCCAGCTTGCGCTTTAGGCCAAGGCGTTGGTGATAGAATGCATTGAGCTGTGGCGTGACATCAAGCTGTGGAATGCTGCTTGGAATACGTGTGTATCCGTAGATTCTTGCGATCTCTTCAATCACATCGATTTCACGTTTGATTTCTGGACGTCGGGGTGGAATCCCGACCTTCCATCCATCACCCATTTTTTCTACCCCAAAACCCAAACGGGTCAGGTATTCATGCGCATTGGGGATCTTAATACCCAGAACTTTTTCAATGGCGCCATCATGGACGACAATTGCATGAGGATCTAACGCCTGCTTGCCAACTTCTTGGGTACCCTTCATTTGAGCGCCCTTACAAGATTTAACAATCATGCCAGCGGCCATCAGCGTATGGTAAAGCACGTTGGCGCCATCAATATCACGTTCATAGCGCTTGGAGGACTCTGTGCTTAAGTGAAGACGTTTGGATGTACTTCGAATCCCTTGAGCCGTAAACCAGGCACCTTCCAATAAAATATTTTTTGTCGTTGTGCTTACTGCTGTTGAAAGCCCACCCATGATACCTGCCAGTGCAATGGCACCCGAATCATCTGCGATTACCAGGTCTTCTTCTAAAAGTCTGCGTTCTACTTCATCTAAGCACAAAAGCTTTTCATTTTTTTGGGCAAAGCGGACATGTATCGACCCCTGGACTTTATCAGCGTCAAATGCGTGTAGGGGTTGACCCCGCTCAACCATCACAAAGTTGGTGGCATCTACAAGATTGTTTTTGGGGCGTTGTCCTACAAGCGTCAAACGTGTTTGCGTAACTTGCGCGCTGGCATGCACGTCAACACCTTCAATCAATGTCAAGCTGTAATAGGGACACGCCTCTGGCGCCATAACTTCGCAGCCATAGTTTGCTGACATTGGGCTTAAGTTTCGCTCAGGCAAAATATTAATCGAACGTTGTGTTGCTGCCGCAAGCTCCATAGCAACTCCCACGTGGCTCCAACAATCGCCGCGATTGGGCGTCAGCTCCAAAACAAAAACATCATCGTCTAAGCCCAAGACTTCCTTGACTTGCGTACCTAGAAGCGTTTCGGTCGGTAAAATCAAAATGCCATCAGCCTCTTCGTTGAGCCCAAGCTCCGATGCGGAGCAAAGCATTCCAAACGAGGTTACACCTCGAATTTTAGATTTTTTGATATGCAAACCATTGGGAAGTTTTGCACCAATGCGTGCAAACGCAACCTTGTCACCTTGCTTAAAGTTCTTTGCCCCGCAAACAACGTCAAAGATCTCAGTGCCATCATTGATCTTGCACAGTGATAATTTGTCTGCATCTGGGTGTTGAATAAAGGATTCAATGCATCCCACCACAACATCATCTAGCCCTTGGCCTGCGGCTGTTGTTTCTTCGATCTCAATACCAACTGATAATAGAGAAGTCTGGATTTCATCTGCCGTAAAAGGCTGACCAAAAAAAGAGCTAAGCCAATGCCTGGTCACCCTCATAGAAATTGCTCCAAAAACCTAAGATCATTCTCGTAGAAAAGTTTAATGTCTGTGATGCCATATTTAATCATCGCAATACGCTCTACCCCCATCCCAAAAGCAAAGCCTGTTACCTGACCTTCGCTGTAGGGATTGGGCTGGTCCGGATATCTTTGCGTCCATGTATGTTCTATATGCTTAAAGACAGCTGGATCCACCATGCCACAGCCGAGGATTTCCATCCACTGACCGTTGGGACCCATAACATCAAGCTCTGCGCTAGGCTCTGTAAATGGGAAAAAGCTGGGACGAAACCGAACCTGCGCGCCCTTGCCAAACATCATCTCAACAAAGGCTTCTAGGGTCCCTTTCAGGTGAGCAAATGTAATATTGGGCCCAATGCATAACCCCTCAACTTGATGAAAGACTGGGGAATGCGTGGTATCAGCATCATGGCGATAGACTCTGCCCGGCACAACCATACGAATGGGAGGGGCTTTTGTTTCCATCGCTCGAATTTGAACAGGTGAGGTATGCGTTCGCAGCACATGTCCATCTTTGGTAAAAAATGTATCCTGCATATCTCTGGCTGGATGGTTGGGAGGAAAATTCAAGGCTTCAAAATTGTAATAATCAGATTCAATATCTGGACCTTCCTCAACAGAAAACCCCAAGCTTGAAAAAATATCAATCATCATGGATTGAACGTGTGTCAGAGGATGTAAGCTTCCTAACGATGACGCTGAAGCCGGCAGGCTTACATCAATATGTTCTTTTTCAAGCCTGGCTTTAAGTTCACGCTTTGAGATTTGGGCTTTTGTCTCTTCCAGCTGGCTTTCAATGGCTACACGAAGGGTATTGATTTTTTCGCCAAAACCAGGCCGCTCCTCGGGCGTGAGTGTTCCAATCTGTTTGAGCATCTCGGTGACATGGCCCTTTTTGCCCAAAAAGGCGACCCTTAGGTCTTGTAAGGCGTGTGAGTTTCGAGTTTTTTTTAGAGATGTCTGAAAATCTAAATGAACTTCTTTGAGCCGTTTATCCAGCGATCCAGCCATTGGGCATCACGTAAAAGATCAGACCTGCTTAGGCGGCAGATTTAATAACGTTTGAAACTAAAGCTTCAAAACCCTTGGGATCGTTGGTGGCAATCTCTGCCAGCATTTTTCGATTCAAATCAATATTTTGCTCTTTAAGCGCACAAATCAAACGTGAATAAGATGTGCCACATGCCCGCGCAGCTGCATTGATACGCACCACCCAAAGGCGTCTAAAGTCTCTTTTTTTCCGTTTTCTACCAATGTACGCGTACTGACCAGCTTTATCTACGGCTTGCGCAGCAACGGTGAAACAATTTTTTCTACGTCCAAAAAAGCCTTCAGCTTGTCTAATAACTCTTTTACGCCTTCTACGCGCTTTAAATCCTCGTTTTACTCTGGCCATAATGAACTCCTTAACAAAAACGTTTATCTACCGTAAGGTAGCATTTGGTTGATAGCGCCCATATTAGCATCTGAGGCATACATCGACTGCCTGCTTTGGCGCTTGGTTTTGGTGGTTTTAGATGTCAAAATGTGACGCAAATTAGCCTTCTTCATCTTGGCTTTGCCACTCTTTGTAAGGCGTATACGCTTGGCCGCCCCTTTTTTTGTCTTTAATTTTGGCATATTGTCTTCCTAATCCATTCCCATAAAGCCTTTTAGACTTTAATCTCAAACATGGCTTCTACACGATTTTTACTATAAAGCCAACCCAAGAACACAGAAAGGCCGAAAAAATGCGAAGCCAAACAATGTCCTTGTGGCTCGTAGCTAGGGTAAGTTTTACTTCCCAGAGCCGGCGGGGGCGTTGAGAACCATGGTCATGTTTTTGCCTTCGAGTTTGGGCTCTTGCTCTACAATTGCTTCAGACCCAAGGGTTAGGACAACTTTATCCATTTGAGCTTTGCCCACGTTGGAATGAACTACTTCTCGGCCGCGAAAGCGCAGGCTCACCTTGACCTTATTGCCTTGCGCTAAGAACTTAGAGATTTTCTTAACCTTCACATCAAAATCATGTTGATCGGTATTGGGCCGAAACTTGATTTCTTTGACAACAATAATGGTTTGGTTTCTTTTGGCTTCTTTGACTTTCTTTTTTTGCTCAAATTTATATTTGCCATAGTCCATGATTTTACACACAGGCGGCTTCGCAAATGGAGATACCTCAATGAGGTCCATCTCAAATTTGTTTTGGGCAATATTCAGCGCCTCTTTGGTATCTAAAATGCCCAGCTGAACGCCATCAGGGTCAATGACTCTGACCTTGGGAATACGAATACGATGATTAACACGCAGACCTTTGTCACGGTCTTTGTTACGAAATTGAAAAGGGGGTTTTGATCTCACTGACGTTTACTTCTCCTTGCTTAAAAGATCCAATAACGTTTTCCACGTTTGGTCTTTGTGTTCCTCTCCATGCAACCGCACAGATAGGGTTTGGTTTTGAACTTCTTGGTCTCCCACAATTAGCATGCAGGGAACTTTTTCAATTTGCGCTTGGCGTATCTTATAGCCAAGTTTTTCGTTACGATGGTCTAAGGTTATACGATAGCCCGCCAAAAGAAGTTTTTTCTTCAAAGCTTGAGCATAATCTAACTGAGCATCTGTGATATTTAATATACGTACCTGCTCGGGGGCCAACCAAAAAGGAAAGGATCCTCCGTAGTGTTCCACCAAAATACCAAAGAATCGTTCAATTGAACCCAATAGGGCTCTGTGAAGCATAATCGGAATTTGCCTTGTACCGTCTTTAGCAACATACTCTAAACCAAAACGTTCGGGCAGTGAAAAGTCTGCCTGTATGGTAGAGCACTGCCACATACGTCCCAGGCTGTCTTTGATTTTAATATCAATTTTAGGGCCGTAAAAGACCCCTTCCCCTGGATCAACTTCAAAGGGTAGGTTTTGCTTTTTTAAAGCTTCTTCCAACGCCGATGTTGCCAATGCCCAATGCGCATCCGATCCAACTGATTTCTCAGGGCGGGTTGAAAGGAATATTTGATAATCGTCAAATCCAAAAGCTTGAAACATCTGTATGATAAAGGCCAATACATTTTGAATTTCATCAAACAATTGATCAGGCGCAATAAACAGATGCGCATCATCTTGGGTAAAGCCGCGTACACGCATCATGCCATGAAGCACGCCTGAGCGCTCATAGCGATAAACCGTGCCAAGCTCTGCAAACTTGAGTGGAAACTCTTTATAACTTCTCAAACGCGATTTATAAATTTGAATATGAAACGGACAGTTCATGGGTTTGAGCTGGAATTGTTGCTCGTCTACTTGTATGGGGGCATACATGTTTTCTGAATAGAAGTCAGAATGGCCTGAAGTTTCCCAAAGCTTTAAACGCGCAAGATGAGGAGAATAAACCAAGTCATAGCCTTGTTTAATATGCTCGTCTTTCCAATAAGCTTCTATGAGGTGACGGATCATGGCCCCTTTGGGATGCCAAAGAATCAAGCCAGGTCCAACGTCATCACTGACGCTAAAAAGATCTAAATCTTTACCCAGACGACGGTGGTCTCTTTTTTTGATTTCTTCTTGAAGCGCGTGATGGGCTTTGAGCTCTTTTTCTGTAGCAAACGCAACACCATAAATGCGTTGAAGTTTTTGATTCTGCTCGTCCCCTTTGAAATACGATGCAGAGATGCTTGTCAATTTGACCGCGCCGATTTGTTTTAAGTCTTGAACATGGGGCCCTCGACAAAGATCTGTAAAGTTTCCGTGTGAAAAGACTGAAATATCTTCATCCTCTGGTATGTCGGCCAAGCGCTCAAGCTTAATATGCTCACCAGCTTTTTCAAACAGAGCATGCGCTGCCTTACGGTCTAGAACTTTACGCTGAATCTCACCGCCAGACTTAAGGATGTCTACCATTTTAGATTCTATGGTTGCTAAATCTTCAGGCGTAAAGGGCTTGTCTACTTTGAAATCATATTGAAACTTTTCGCTGTGATCTGTGCGCCCCACATCCACCTGGGTGCTCGGCCAAAGTTGTTTGACCGCATCAGCCAGAACGTGTTCCGCTGAATGCCGGATCACTTCCCCACCTTTGGGGTGTTTGCTGGTCACTACTTCAAAGTCACCTGAAACTTCAAGAGGCTCGCGCATGTCTTTGAGCAAACCGTTATGGATGACTGCAAGAGTTGCTTTGCCGAGGCCCTGTCCGATGGAATAAGCAACTTCTTTGCCCGTAACACTGGGCTCAAAGCTTAACACCTTGGAATCGGGAAGCTTAAGCTCAATCATGGAACAAAGCAAAATACATAAGTGAACATTGAAACATACTAAAACAGGCTAACCCTGTCACGCGTCCCTTGAAAGTGTGGAGTGATGATAAGTGGTAGGCACGGGCAGGATTGAACTGCCGACCTCTACAGTGTCAGTGTAGCGCTCTCCCACTGAGCTACGTGCCTGTATTGCTAAATGCAATGGATAAAAACCGTCAACCATACTATTTCTTAGACTTGCTACCTGAGCTGTATGTTTTGTTGTAGAGTTGAATAACTTTAGGCGTGATTTCATATTCTGACTTGAAGTATGTTACTGCGCCTTGGTTTTTTTCCAAAATAAAATCATATTTTTCATCTTTGCCAATTTTTTGAATGATGGCATTGATTTTTTTGAAAATATCACCTGTAGCTGTAAGCTCTTGCTGTTGCATGGCCCGCTGCGCTTCCATGCGCATGCGTTCAAAAGCGATAAATTTAGTTTCAAAATCTTTTTGTTTTTTCACAAGCGCGTCCTTGCTCAGAACCAAGGCTTGGGCATCAAGATCTTTTTTCATTTTTTCTAGAGTTTTTTGTTCGTTTTCAATTTTTTTCTTTTTGCTCAAAACTTCTTTTTCAAGCTGGGCAACCGCTGCTTTGCCTTCGTCAATGGTATCTAAAACTTCTTGGGCGTTAAAGACTGCGATTTTTTTACCAGCTGTGTTTGCCCAAAGCTGTGGAGCAGAGATTAAAAGACATCCCAAAATCAAAAAATATGTTTTCATGTAACGATTCCCTTCGTTAGTTTATTAAAAAAGCGATCCAAATGTAAAATCAAATTGAACCAATTTCTCATCGACCTTGCGATCCAGAGGAAAACCCCATGCAAATCTAAAAGGTGCTACAGGTGAGAGCGGTGAAAACCACCTTAGCTCAACCCCAGCACTTTGTCTTTGCCCAGAGAGGGTAAACATGTTCTCGCCATTGTCAAATGCATTTCCCATATCAAAGAAGGCCACACCATAAATCTTGGCCTGCCCAACCAACGGAAAAATGTACTCAGCATTAAATACAAACTGCTTATTACCGCCTATGACAAAGTCAGATGTGGAAAACGTGCCCACACTGCCAGCCGATGCAACAGATATACTTGGTCCCAATGAACGCAACCTGAATCCACGCACCGAGAAGACCCCGCCTGGAAAGTACCTTTCAAAAAGAGGCACACGCGCGCCATCTTCAAGAGGCGCTACATATCCCGTGTTTATTCGAAAAGCAAGATGCGATTTACTGATGATGGGGATCTCTTTTTTTCTGGCAAATGGAATGTACCAACGCGCATCGAGCTCAGTTTTTGAAAACGGATAGTCCCCGCCTAAGAGGGTCCCTGCAAACTCTTGCGAGACTTTCAGCATAGAGCCTTTGGTGGCAAAAAAAGCATTGTTGCGCGTGTCGTGCGATAGGGACAGCGTCACACTGGAAGTCAACCCATCATCAAAAAGATTTGCAATCGTGGGGCTTAGATTGCTAAGCCTCTGATTAACCAATCGGTAACGAACGCCTGCACTGATACGCCGCAAACCATCTTCCAATAGCGGATAATCAAACCCAAGACTGCCGCCCGTAGAGCGCAAGCCGAAGTTGGTGTACTGTCTTCGTGTATTGTAAGCATTTAGAGCCATGCCCCACTTAGAATCCAAAAAGTAAGGGTCACGGTAGGATAAATCAAAAATCTGCGTGATCCGGCCCACCTGAGCTCTAAAATTTATATCAACGCCATAACCAAAAAGGCTGCGTTTCTCTAAGGAGCCCACCACCTGAAATGACTCTAATGTATTGAAGCCTGCACCAATATTAAAAGAACCTGTTTCGCGCTCAACCACTTCCACCACAACATCAACCAAAGCTGCATCAGAGGTCTTGGGTGTTGAAATCTCAACACTTTCAAACAAGGCCAAACGTTCGAGTTTTTGTTTGGATTTTTTAAGGGATGTGGCATTGAAAAGCTCGCCTTCAAAAAGTTCCATTTCACGTAAAATCACTTTGTCGCGGTTTGCAAGATTGCCTTTGATCACAAGGTCTCTGACCCGAACAATGGGGCCGGGAGATACTTGGTAGTTCACAAACACGCGCTTGGTGTCTTCATCGACTTGAAAGTCTGGAACCACATTGGCATAGGCATAGCCGTGATCGGTGTACCGGCCTGCGATGGCTTGGAAGTCATTTCGAATTTTCTCAGTAGAGGCAACCTCTCCCTTTTTCATTTTGACCTTGGCTGTTAGTTCATCTTTGTCAAAAATCAGGTCCCCTGCCACATCAGAACCGTTAAAGGTATAGCTATCACCCTCCTCAACAAAAAATGTGACATGAAGGGTTTGCTTGTCGGCAAAAATTTCAACCTTGGGCTCCTGCACAGCAGCCTTGATAAAGCCCTTATCACCATAAAAACTCTGCACTGCCTGGCGATCATACTGTAGCAGTTCCTTGATGTAGGTTCCGCTTCGATTCATAAAGGACAGGACGTTTTTTTCCTTGGTGCGAATGACCGCTTTGAGCTGCTGATCTGTAAACGTGTGATTGCCGATAAAGCGAATGTTTTGAACAAAGATTTTGCGGTTCTCTTTGACTGAATAAATCAGCTCAACCTGGTTGTTTTTTCTCTCAACCAAACGGTAGCTGACATCTGCCAAATAGAAACCTTTGGATTTGTAAAATTGTTTGAATTTCGCTAGATCCTCTTGCACCTGTTTTTGATTGAAAAACGTATAGGGCTTAACTTCGATGTGTTTTTCCAATTCGCGTTTTTTGAGTTGGTCATTGCCCTCGATCAAAATTTTGATCACTTTTGGCTTTTCCTGAACCCGAATCAAAAGTTTTTTTTGAGCTTGATCATAATAAAACGCAACGTGTTTAAAAAAACCTGTTTCGTAAAGCGTACGAATGTCTTGGGCCACTTGTGTTTTTGACAGCAGGTACCCTTTTTGGCTTTTGAGCACATTGAGTATCGCTTCTTTTTCGATTTGGACATTGCCCTCGGTCACAATTTCGGCAATTTCATCTGAAGCATGGCCATAGGAAGCAAACAGACAAATGAGCAATATGGGCACGTATGATTTAAAACATCTCATAAAAGATTCATTCCAATACCAGTTCACCCTTTTTGAGTCGATAAACTTTATCAGCTTTTTCTGCCAAGCGTCTGCTGTGTGTGACCAAAATAATGGCCCCTTGATCCCGGATTAAGGAAAAAAGCACATCTGCCACTTGATCCGAGGTGTTTTGATCCAGGTTGCCAGTAGGCTCATCAGCCAGAAGAAGGCTTGGGGACATCATCATGGCGCGCGCTATGGCCACACGTTGTTGCTCACCTCCTGATAATTCCCCTGGTTTGTGGTCCATGCGATGATCAAGGCCAACAGCGGCAAGCAAGCTTTTCGCGCGGACCTTACCATCAGACTGTTGTGCTATTCTGGCGGGCATCACAACATTCTCAAGCGCTGTGAATTCAGGCAGCAAATAATGAAATTGAAAAACAAAGCCGATATGTTCGTTTCTCATCTTCGCTCGTTTGTTGTCGGGCAGCTCATATAAAGGGGCATCCTGAATGTGCACGCTTCCAGACGATGGGGACAACAACCCACCCAAAATATTTAAAAATGTGGATTTGCCCGCCCCACTCTCTCCCATGATGGCAACCGATTCTTTATTTTTAAGCTCAATGGATATGTTTTCCAAAACATGGACGTGCTCAGGACCCTTTTGATAGGACTTGGATACAGCATTGGCCCTCAAAACCAAATCACTCATAGCGCAAGCCTTCGGTTGGCTCAATCGAGGCTGCCCGATATGCGGGATAAATCGTAGCTAAAAAACAAATGGTCATGGCGCACAACCCGATCCACAAGAACTCACCAGGGTTGATCATAATCGGCAAATGATCCATTTGGTAAACGCCCGCATTGAGTTCAAAACGAAGGTGGTTTTTGAGAAGGTAACACACGACAAACCCCAAAAGCAGGCCAAAAGCTGTGCCGATCATGCCAATGACTGTCCCGCTGATGACAAAAATACTTAGAATCGAGCGCTTGGTCGACCCCATGGCTTTGAGAATTGCAATTTCTTTGCCCTTGGTCATTACCAACAAGGTCAGCGTGCCAATGATGTTAAACGATGCCACCAAAATGATCATGGCCAAGACAATAAACGATAGTTTCTTTTCCGTCTGAAAGGCTGAGAAAAGATCACGATTGAGCTCCATCCAGTGGCGAATATAATAGTCGGAACCAATTTTTTCTTTGATTCGACTGGCCACAAGCCACGCCTGATCGATATCATCGACACTGATTTGGATGCCTTTGATTTTTCCGGGCTTGCCAAAAACACTTTGTGCGTGATCCAAATGCATGTAAGCACTTTTAGAATCATATTCGTACATCCCACTGTGAAAAATGCCCCCCACTTCAAAACGCTTGATTCGCGGGCCCAAACCAAAGGGCGTAATATCACCCTTGGGAGAAACCAAATCTACCGCCATGCCCTTGAACGCAAATAACTCGGAATCGGAAAGATCTTTGCCCAAAATAATTTTTGGCAAGCCCTGTTGATCCGGGTCTAGAGCAGCAAGGGTCCCATCGATCATATCGTCTTGGAGCGCCGTTACCTTTTTGATCCGCTGTGGATCAATGCCATAAATGACAATACCTGCGCTGCGACCAGTCTCTGACTGCGCCAGCACCTCTGAATAGACAAATGGCGATGCCCCTCTAACGCCCTGGATTTGCTCGATGGTTTCCAGAAGTGGTTGGTAATCTGAAATATCCTCTGAAAAATGAAATAAGATTAATGGGGCATTGTTCCCTAGAATTTTTTCCCGAAAGCTTTTTTGAAACCCAGAAAAACCAGACGTAACCACACACAAGGCCATGACCCCTACCATGACCCCAACGATGGAAATCCAAGTAATCAGTGATAGGAGTTTTTGATTTTTTTTAGACAGCAGATAGCGAATACCTATGTAAGACTCTAGCTTCATGTCTGATTTGAAACGGCTGCGGCTTGCTCAAAACGCTCTTTGACAAACGCATGCTCCAGGCTGGCCAGGAAAAAACCTGCCCTTGGGCCCTTTGCCTTACCTAAAATGGCGATGTAAACTGCCTCAAAAATCTCTTTGGGCGTCAGCTGCAGCTCATCTTTAAGGCCGTATAAAATTTCATGGGTTTGCGAGGCGTCCATCTCTGGCTTTAACCTTTGGGCTAGCAACCCCAATCCTTGTCGCTGACTTGACGTTAAGGCGCCCACTTCTGACGGCAGGTCTTGCGCAATAGAAAACTTGATATCATCTGGCGCAAAGGCTTCAAGCCAGGCTTGGGCATAGCTCAAGCGGTTTTGAAGTGTTTGCAGGTTAGGCTCTTGATAGCCATTGCGTTTCAAAATCTTTTGGATGATCTCCAGATCACCACCTGTGATTTGAGCCAAGCTGATAATATGTTTAAACGGCACGCCCAATGGAGGCAGGTCACTCACAGCCGAAAGCTCTGCAGCACGTTCATGGCGGCTTTTGCTTGAAAGATCATCAAACTCATCCACGAGCGAGAGCATCGGCAAACCGGGATCAAAGGTCAAACGTTTGTTGGGCTTGGCACGCACGACACAATATTTGAGAACTTCAGGTGGCATGACTTTGGTCATTTGGGCAATCGAAATTACGTTGCCTTTGCTTGAGGACATATCCCCCCCACCCGTTAAGCTGACCCACTCATAGACAGCCGAACACGGAATCTCATAATCAAAAATATCGCGTACAAATCGCTTGGCCGTATCAAATGAACCCCCGCGAGACGCGTGATCTTTACCAAAGGGCTCAAAAGTCACCCCAAAAATCTGCCAGCGCGCTGGCCAGTCCAGACGCCATGTCAGCTTGCCCCCTCCAGCCATCGGAACTTCGGACTCATAACCTTGGGCGTTGACATAGCCTACCGTCTGTTTATCGACATCAAATCCCAGGACGCGGTTGCCCATCATGGACTTGGTTTTTTCACACATCGGTACAAATGGCGACCAGTGCTCGTCCATGACTTTGCCGGTTTGTTTTTTTAGAATCTCTTTGATGGTTTGAGTGGCTTGCAGCGCCTTAATGATATTTTCGACATACTTGTCTTCTTTGTATGCCTGGTCAGCACGAATCAGTGAGACCTGAATGTCTAGTGTTTGAAGTGACTCCAAAAAAGGCGTCAAAAAATAATCCGCATAGCTCTGACCTGAACCATCCGGGGCAGGAATCTCAGACAATGGCTGTCCCACAAAGGGAGCATAGGTTTTTTCATCCAAAAACGGATAGACTTTTCTCAAAGGGTCAAAGGTATCAGCGACATAATAAAACTTCGCCGTTTTGCCCAAAGCTTTCAACGCTCGAACAACCGCGTCGGCAGTGACGACCTCACGCATATTGCCCACATGAATGTGACCACTGGGCGTGATGCCCGTCATAGCCACATACGTATTTTTTTGGGTGGACCAGTTGGCCGCAATATCATCGGCCCAAAAACTTAAAGGTGCTTTTGCCTCATTGCTCATAACAAGGCCATCACTATCCCAACTCCAGGAGTCGGTCAACGAGTATGACTAGGGCCTGTTGACAATTTAAATCCCAAATCCAGCAATCCTAGCGCAGGATCAAAACAAGATGGACTTATTAAATCAGGCTTATTGCTTTATTGGAGCTTAAGTTGTCACATGCCTTAATCTATAGCAGGCGCTGGATCTTCGGCATGGAATTGAAGGTATTCCTCCTCAAACATGAGCTTTTTTCTGTCCTCAATACGGTCGACATAAAGCCGACCAAACAAATGATCAAGCTCATGTTGGATCACAGTTGCCGTAAACCCTTGCACTTCAAGCTCACAGGCTTGAGCTTTGTCATCTAAGAATTTCACCAAGATATGTTGTGGGCGCTCTACAAAGCCTCGCAATCCGGGTACCGACAGGCACCCTTCCCAAAAACCTGTCCGTTTTTTATCCAGAACTTTAATTTCAGGATTGATAAAGACCATCATGGGGACATTTTCCTCTGGTGCATATCGGCCCGAGCTAGGGTCAATTTGGATGATGGCCACCGATTTGGACACATTGATTTGGGGCGCGGCAATCCCAATGCCGCCCTGGTCCATCATCGTGTCAAATAGATCTTGAACAAGCGACGCTGTTTCAGGACGGCCTATCTCTTGCTTGGATAACTTTTGGGCGACCTTTCTTAAGGTCGGATGCCCCATTCGAATCACGTCTTTGACTGCCATAGTGGCCAGGTCAATATCCTATATATAGTGACAAATCAAAACTAGCTGCCTGCCGTTGACCCAAGCTTGGGGCAGCCTGGCCCCATATGCGCCACTTTTAAGCACATAGAGGCCCCATGTTTTTTTGATTTACATTGTATATTCAATCACTTAAACCTAAAGAGACTTGGCATAAGTCTTGGAACATTCATACATATGAGGCATAAAATGTTAAAAAACACACCATCTACCCAACCCCTTTTGACCCTTGCGATCATCGCTGTGATGGTCCTTGTATCCTGCGGCGAAAAAATCCAACCCCCGGCCAATCCAGGTGGCACCGCTACATACGATGAAGACACACGTGCGGTAACTGGAGATGATCTCGACAACCTTGAAGAAACACTCTGTTTAGGATCAGATCAAGACAATGACGGTTTATGTGATGAGGACGATACTACAAATCATAAGGGTGAATACGACCTTTCTTGTATGAATGATCCCTACTGCCTCGATCCAACGCGTGAAGAACTTGATTCAGACATGAACCCTTCAAAGAACAAGCTAAGAAATGCTTTAATCGGTGGTGGCAGCGCTTTGTCCTTAATAACCGCCTGTACAGTATGGAATAAGTGCCGCAACATGATCCAAAGTCTTGTTACCAAAGATGATGACGAAAAAATTATGCGTTTTTTAAGAAAAACCGCTCAGGGCAACGAAGCTAACCCAGAAGCAATTAGCGCCAATTACTCCTATTATTCTGATTACTCCCAAGCTTTTACAATGTTCAATGATAATAACAGACCTTATTTTACCAGTTACATAGAAACAACTGTAAAGACGTTAAAAGGTGATGCTCTCGGAATGGCTCTTAAGATCGGTCAAGATGTGGCATTACTCAATAACCCTATTTATATGTGCCACAACGGTATTTTTTATAGCCGAGAGACAAAGCTTGACTCAGGTGAATATGAAATAAATGGAGAACTGTATGTTAAGAACACAAACCAAAGACTGAAAAAGGAGAAAATGACGCCTGAGCTATTCAAGACAACTATATGCGGTATGCCTAATGCCGAAGGCGTGAGAGAATCAGTTGGAGCACAGGGGTTCTTTATTGCTATTGGATTAGATCCAAATGCCAAACAAGTTATGGTTCAAGCATACAAACCTTCTGATACTATCAAAGGAGGCAGAGAGCTCATAATAAAAGACCAACCAGGCTTATTTGACGAAGGGTATCGCCATGTGTCTAAAATAAACATGCGTATCAAAAACCCTAGCTCTCTCGTGGATCCTGTTGAACCAATTCGCCTCACATTTATATCATCGACACTTCCAAAAACTGAAAGCATCGAATATGAAATTAAAAAAATAACCCCCTCCACGTTGACAAACCACCCGGATGCTTACATGGGTTTCAACCCGCACATCCCTCTATTACCAAACCAAACCCCAGAAGACGTCATTGCAAGGTTAACGGGACGTGTTGAGAGCTCTGAATTTGACAATGATTCTGGAGGCAACATTATACCTAAGGAAGTTTTAGATAATATTAACGGATCTCATACAAGCACACCCTCAGCTGAATTTGATAATGATACAGGGGACTTCGGAATAAATCAGCCAGGAGATGATCTGAAAAATGTTCATATTGATGTTGACTCTTATGGAGGAAATAATGGTTAAAGTTTTATTGTCCCAAAAAGCAGAGCAACACTATCATACAATACTTAATTTTTCTTTGGTATTACTTGCTCTTGCTCTTGGGGCGTGCCAAGAAAGCTTTGAACCGACCCCGGTTGACGATCAAGTAGAAGACTCTCAAACGACTCCGTCTGTGCGATATCAATTTGAAACACCCACCAAATTTGAAGTTACACGTGTCGGGAACTACGTGAATTTGTTTTACTCTCCCAACCCAAAAGTAGATTTATTTAAAATTTATATGGATGATACACAAGGCGAGCTCAATGGGTACGGTGACTTTGATGCATTTGTAGAGACTAAGGCCAATTCTATTACTCATAAAGGCCCATTTTCACGTGACCAAACTTATTACTTTGCGGTAAGCGCTGTTAATGCATTGGGTGAGGAAACTGAAAAGACCCAAACCTTATCTGTAACTTTCCCCCCACAAGAAGAAAAAAAGTTCACGCACACATATGATGTCGAACTCAATACCTGCATCAAAGGGTCTGCGCGATTAACGATTAAAGACGGAACACTCGCCTTGGTAGGAAGTTTGGATGACACGCTCCCTGCAGACCATAAAGACTGTGATTTTGTCATCAATGACAATGATGATACCCGTCGTGGTAGCTGGGTCAAAATGACACCCTCAACATCTGAGGAAGAAGATACGCCCAACAGTTATGTTTTCCCGGCAAGTGCTGCCAGCGGAGGAAATCCACATGATTTCGACAGTGGCGCGCTTAACATCAGCCCTTCGAATACTACACCAGTCATTGCACAAATGACCAATGATGATGTCGTCATCACCCAATTTTCACAAATCATGGACCAGAAATGTCCAAAGGGTGGCATTATCAACCCAGACAAGTATCAAGTCATTTTAGAAGACCCTCAAACCATTTTATTTGATTTAAGAAATTGTAGTCAAGAGTGGGAGAGATTTTACTTTGAAAACTCAATTAAGTTCAAGCTCACATTCCAATCTACTGCTGAGTAATTTGCACCTAAAAACAAGAGCCAAGAACTCTAAACGATTGCACGGGATGCTTAGCCCAAAGACTAGACCCTACTTTTAAAGCATTGACATTCTGTGATGCAATTTTGTTAAATTGTAGGTTTCAAAATCCTTTTTTGACATTAAGATCGTACTTTTTTAATAAGCGTTGAACGGACTTTCTGTCGATGCCTGCGTCTTTGGCGGCTTGGGAAATATTAAGATCATTTTTTCTAAGGAGTTTGATGAGATACTCTCTCTCAAAGTTCTCAACCCATTTTTCTTTGGCTTCTTTGAAAGGCACAGAGATATCAGGGTCAAGCGCAAGCGCAGCCTCTTCTTCGGTGACACGGCCAGGCCCTTGAAGATAATCTGGTAAATGCACCACATCAATCAGATTGTCATCGCAAAAACTGTAGGCACGATCAATGACGTTTTTAAGTTCACGAATATTGCCTGGCCAGTGATGGTTGTTGAGCGTATCGAGTACGTCAGTGCTCACCCCTTGGACTTTACTGGAGCCATCCATAGTGCGTTTGGCCAACTGAAAAAAATGATCCACGAGCATAGAAACGTCTTCTTTGCGCTTTCGAAGCGGTGGCAAGTACACATGCACCACAGAAAGGCGAAAGTATAGATCCTCTCTAAACAAGCCCTTGGTCACCATGTCTTTTAAATTGCGATGGGTCGCGCATACCACGCGCACGTTGACTTTCTTCGGCCGATCTGCGCCGACGCGCTTGATCTCACCGGTTTCCAACACCCGTAACAACTTGGGCTGTAGGTCTAAAGACAGCTCACCAATCTCATCCAAAAAAATAGTGCCTTGATCTGCAATTTCAAAGGCCCCTTGTCTGGCATTGGTGGCGCCTGTAAACGCCCCCTTTTCATGTCCAAAGAGTTCACTCTCGATCAGATTCTCGGCCACGGCCCCACAATCAAAAATAACAATATTGTGCTTGTTGCGTTTGGAATGCTCATGCATAGCTTTGGCCACAAGCTCTTTGCCCGTTCCTGTCTCTCCTCCAATGACGACTGAGACATTGGTTGGGGCTACTTTTTCTAATATACCAAAAATTTTGCGCATCTCAATCGACTGTCCCAAGATACTTCCAAACTTTGATTGGGCTGAAGGGTAAATATCAAGCTTCTCATCCTGGGCATGGAACCTGATTTTGGTCTTACCAACCCGCAATGAAGACTGCGCGCTGATATAGACCTCTTTGATTTGAACGTTGCCCACGTACGTGCCATTGGTCGACCCCAGATCGCGGATCAGATATCCAAATTTATCCTTGGTGATTTCGGCATGATGCCGAGAGACGGTTTCATCTTCAATGACAATGTCATTGTTCTGAGCGGTGCCAATACGGATGGTATCTTTTTTGAGATTGTAGGTCTTGGCAGTTTTGCCAGGAGTTTCGATCACACACTCACTTTGGGGGAAAGTTAGCGTGGTCACATGATCAGTCATGCGAATGATTTTTGTATCTGATGGTTTTGGCATAAACGTCCCGCTTTTACAATACTGCCCAGTTGAGTCCCCACTTGGGGCATTTCTTATGACAAAACTGAGCTAATACCCCATTGTATGAGGAATTTATGTCGCATGCAAGAACCAAAGTGTTTTTTTTAGGGCCTGTTGACAATTCAAAGCCCAAAGCGAGAAGTCCTAGCATGAGATCAAGTCAAGGCGGGCTTTGCCAAAAAAGCGACGGCGCACTTACGCAGCAGCGCTCTCGTATTATTTTTGTGAAGACCAACGCCTCGAGCTGGCTTTGTGATAGGACTTCGCAGTAGGTATTTGAATGTCAACAGGCCCTAAACACATCACGCCAAACCTGAAACTACTTTACCAATACTCATGTTTATAGACCATGCGGCACAGCCCTCAAGCTTGCCCTGCAAGACTATGCTGAGACTTGGTAGACGTCTTTGGGTTGGTCCCAAACCTCAAGATAGGTCTTGGTCATGGCATAAAGCAGCAAGTCATCACGTACAAATTTCGCCTCTGCTTGGGGCTCTTCAAAAGCAACTGCAAAGCCGATCGCCCGCATGCTCTTTGGGCAAAAGGCATGGCGCACCACCTTGGAATCTATTCGTGCTTTGACCTTGCCTGTAGCCAGCGTGAACGTAAAGCTTGAGTGCATCGGCGGTATTTTCTTAGATTCGATAAACGCACCGCCATGCGCAAGATCTTGAATCAATGCAAAGTGAAAGGCCCCATCTTCTCTGGAGATAATGTGAACATTCGATACAAAACGATGGTGGGCCCTTCGCTCTTTTGGATATTGATTGGATTGTTTCATTTTCCCTACCTCCGTATAGCATTCTATAAAGATTTCATAGGATTACAAACTTTTTCTACATTTATTATGAGGTAACTATGCCTAACCTCTTATTTTCAATCCTTTATTTAAATGCTTAGTTTTGAGACTTTCTAGGTGTCGCTGGGGAAGCTTTGCGGTTTTGGTCTTTAAGGTATTCAATAGAGGCTTTGAGCTGCGCATCAGATAGGACAACGGCCTTTTGCTTTGAGACCTTGTCTTTCTTTAATGAGACGGTATCCAAGTTCCCTTCCAGGTCCTGCTCGCGAGGGACCAGATCGTCTCCGGGGCGGTAGTTAAAATAAGAAACATATATATCAGGCTCATTGCCAACGTTCTGTATGGGGCGATCGTTGGGTGTATAGTAGCGTGCCACTGTCATTTTGAGCCCAGAGCCATCGTCCAGATCCACAATGGTTTGCACAGAGCCCTTGCCAAAACTGCGGGTGCCAATCAAGGTTGCCCGCAAGTGATCTTGGAGCGCGCCTGCAACTATTTCTGAAGCTGATGCCGTGCCTTCATTGATGAGCACGACCATGGGCATATGGGCCAAGGTACCTTCTTTCTTAGCATATTTTATTTCTACCGAATCTGCTGATCTGCCTTTGGTTGAAACAATAGCGCCCCTGTCCAAAAAAAGATCACTGACCTTCACCGCTTGGTCCAAAAGCCCTCCTGGGTTATTACGCAGGTCCAGAATCAAGCCTTTCATAAGTGTTTTTTTCTTTTTGAATTTTCTCCGTAATTTTGAAAATGCCTTTGCAACGTCTTTTGTCGTGCTCTCTTGAAACGAGCGAATTTGAATGTAACCAAACTCATTGAAAAAAACCTCGCTGGTCACACTTCGTTCATAAAACGTCGCGCGTTTCAGGTTGACTTCAAAAGTGTCCACTTCTCCTTCGTGTGACAATTTAAGCTTGATTGATGTGCCTCGAGGCCCACGCATTTTATTGATGGCATCCATCAGAGACCACCCCGAGGTTGATGCGCCGTTAACCTCTACAATAAGATCTCCAGCCTTGATACCACTGTCTTTGGCAGGACCAGTTTCAAGGGGTCGGACCACATAGACGCGCTTATCTTCATTCAAACCCATCTCGATGCCGATCCCTCCAAATTTCCCAGAGGTGTCCATTTTGATTTGGTCGTATTCTTGTTTGGTCAGATAAATTGAATGTGGGTCCAAATCGCTGACCATGCCCTTGATCGCCCGGTCAATTAACTTGGTGTGATCAATATCATCGATATAATTTCGCTCGATATAGCTTAGGACCTTAGAGAATGTTTCAAGCTTTTGAAATGTCTTTTCATCTGTATTGACATGGACATCGACCTTGTCCTTGGCAAAAGCCACTTGCACCATCACACACATCAGCAAACTTACAATCACATACATTTTTTTCATAACCCCACAATATCTCATTGAGACATCCTTTTAACAAGATCTATTCGCAAGAAACCTTATGAAAGAAGAGCTACGGCTTAGAAGATGTGCGCCCCAGGCCCTTTGAAGCACCCAACATTTTTTCAGAGCAAATCAAGCCTTTTGACCTTCCTGTTGCGGCATCTATATAAACGCTTCAATGGTTAGAACACGAGCAAAACGTCACGACCCTATATAAAAAGTAGGCGATCCATCACCCATGGAATATCTACAAATGTAATTTTGATAGCAGGGTGACTAGGGCTTGTTGACAATCATTCAAACCATGGGGTGGGGTTGATGGTGACGCCCTTTTTTCTTAATTCAAAGTACAGGTAGGGACCTTTGAGAGAGCCTGTGTCGCCGGACTTGGCAATCACTTGAGATGGTTGAATCTTGTCTTTGAGCTTAACCACAATGGTGGATAGGTGGGCGTATAGCGAAAAGTAATGCCCCCCATGATCCACAATCACGACTTTGCCATACCCTTCAAACCAATCGGCATATACCACCTCCCCTTGAAAAACACTTCGGACCGATTGACCCGCAGGCGCAAAAAAATCGATGCCCTTGTGATGGACCTTGGTTTGCAGCGTTTGATCACTGTAAGAACCATATTTTTTCAAAACCTTTCCAGAAACCGGGTAATGCAGCAAACCCTTGGAACGCTCAAACATGCTCTTGCCTTTGTTTTTGGAAGACATTGATTTTAGTGTTTTGATCAAGCGTTCAATTTTTTTTGAGGCCCCTTCAAGCTCTTTGAGGTTTTGTTGATAGAGCGACTTTTGAGAGTTGACCTGGGTCAGAAATATTTTTTTCTTTTTTTGCTCGGCACCCAACAGCCTTCGATTGGCACTAATCTTCTTAACCTCTCTTTGTTTTTTTAGTTTTTCTTGCTCTAGGCTGGTTTGTTTTTGAGCCAATGCCAGGCGCGACTGCTCAAATTCAAGCACTTTTTCTTTTTCTTTTTCCAACAAAGCCTTCATCCAGACTCTGTATTTTCTTTGGGCTCCGCTATCACCAGTTGACAAGGAGCTTAGACTTTCTTCAGGGCCATTTTGATAGAGGTGTCGCAAGTGCGCCTTCATGAATTCTTTTTGCTTTGTAATACTCTCTTGCAAAGCTTGGATGTCTTGAGTTGTTGCTTGAATCCTTTCATCAGATTTTTGAACGCTTTGTTTTGCTTTTTTTAATTGAGTTTGTAGTTTTTCTTTTTTTTGATCCATCTTTTGAATAGATTTTAGAATATGTTTGGCTTGGTCTTGGGCCTGTTTGAGGGCTTGTTTTTTTTGGTCAATCTGTTTTTTTACCTCTGTAAGATCCTTTTGTTTTTGCTTTACGGTTTGAGCCGACACAGACATGCTGGACAAAGTAAGAGCCCAGCACACGCACACAGATAAAAAAACGCGCAAGATCATTGGATGGGATGCTTATATAAATAGCGGCTTACAGCCAACCATGCGCCCAGAACCGACACTACAATCCCAAAAAGCATCATCCATATCTGTTCTGAAACATGAAGAAACCTTAAGCGATGTATCAATACATCTGGAAAATATTGATCCATATAAACATTAAACTTAGTGAAAAGAAAAAACAAAAGCCCCAATGCCACTCCAACTCCTGCTAAGCCATAGCACGCCCCGTTGAGAACAATCGGAAGGCGAAGCATCCGGGGTGTGGCCCCTGCCAAACGCATGATTGCGATGTGATCTTTTTTTGAAATCATCAGCAGACTAATCGTGTTGTAGACAAGACCAAAAATCATCACACCCATAAACATCAGCGCGGCCCAAACTATGCCATCAATAAACCTCATCATGTCTATGAAACGCGCAAGGCGCGTGCCCCCATCATCGACACGCGTGACTTTTGGGTTGGTTTGCAAACCTTGGAGCCATAGTGCAAAAGCAGCTTTATCTTCGACCAAAGCTTGGAGCTGAATATCCATAGAGACCGGCAATGGGTTCTCATCCAGAATCTCCAGCGCACCTTTGAAGTCTGGGTATTGGTTGAGAAATTTTTCTTTGGCCTGAGCTTGGTCTACGTATTGACAAAGCTTCACCCAAGGCTCCCCACAATGTTCGGCCTGAAAGCCCTGCAGCTGGGAATCACCCAAAGGCGTTTGCAGATAAACATAAATCCACTGAGCATCTTTTTGATGATTTATCAGGTCTTTAAACTGGGAAAAACAAAGATATGACAGGCCCACACCAAAAAAAGAGATCATGATCGTGAGTACTACCAAGATGTGTTTAAACGGTTCAAGTAACATCTTCCGAAAAGATGTTAGAATAAAATACAGATGCGCTCTCATGCTGCGGGATTCCTATGTGTGATTTTTGCATCTTCTAGATGAAAAATTCGTGCTTGGATGGTGTCCAAAAACGCATGCTCATGCGTAGCCATCACAATGGTTGTTCCGCGCAGATGAATGCTTTTAAAAATATCTAAAATCTCTCGAGACAGATGTGGATCTAGATTCCCAGTAGGCTCATCAGCCAGAAGAATTTTGGGGTCATTGACCACCGCCCGAGCGATTGCAACACGTTGCTTTTCACCCCCTGAAAGTGACGAAGGGTAGGTCTTGGAAAAACCTTCAAGGCCGACCTTAGATAGTGCTAAGTTGACCTTGTGCTCAATCATGTACTTAGCAACACCTAGAATTCTTAAGGGCAAAGCCACGTTCTCAAAAACAGTCATATCCTTGATGAGTTTAAAGTCTTGAAAGACAACCCCCATAGACCGCCTGAGCATGGCGACTTGTCTTTGATTCATCTTGGAAACATCTTTGCCATCAACTTTTATCGTCCCACGATCTGGGCGAGCTTGACCAAAAATCATACGCATCAGTGTTGTCTTCCCAGAACCACTCTTGCCTGTTAGAAAAACAAAATCTCCACGGTCAATCGCAGCGTTGAGATCTTTAAAAATAGGAACGCCTTGATCAAACGCTTTACAAACCAATTGACATTCAATCATAAGCAATCACCATCAAGCTTCTTTAACTTTGAGATTTGCTGGAAGCACAATCAATCCATTGCGAAGATCCTTGAGCATTTTTTTGTGTTGGTCCTGCATCAATGCAACAACCTTTTCTTTGAGGTTAGGATTTTCCATATGCTCATCATACATACCCACCAGTTTACAAATGATCTGACCTTGACAAAACAACTGTGTAACAACCTTGCGGGTATCTTGTCCGTAATCTTCGGTTTGAATATGAAAAACCAAACCCATATGATGAATGTTATGATTGTACCCTTGTTGTTTCATTGCACGTGGTTATTCGACATGGACAGCTGTGTTTCTAATATTTTAATCAAATCATGATTGAGTCTATCAGGCAAGACCAACTGATGACCAAATACACGCGCTTGTCTGCCCTGGTCTAGAAATACAACATGCGCGACATCACCAAATGCCAAGAGCGTTTTGAGAAGCCCAAGTAATATTTTTTGCTCCTGGGCAAATCCTAGATCTCCGCGGCGCAAAGAGGGACAATTCAGATAAGCGCCCTTGTTATAGATAAAGACACACTGACACTCTTTCAGGGGTTCATAAAACACTCTGAGCTCGGTGGGAGCGCTGTCTTGTAGAGTTTTAAACACATGATTGATTTGCGCTTGGGTTGTGTCTCCATGGACATCGAACTTATGGGCCTGCAAGGCGAGAGCCCCGCCATCCTCTACGACATGATAGACATCCCAACCAGAGCCGTTGCTCATAGTAGACGTGGACTTTAGGCTGTCTTGATGCATTTCAGATTGTTCCGATGGATTGGTGACGCCTTTTTGACAAGCTTGCAAAAAAAACAAAACGACAAAACTCAAAACAAGTTTTGACACAGTGAGTGTATTTGATACGTTTCGAGCCATGGATCCTATGAAACTCATACTTGAAGCTGACATTGTTGTAAAAGGTGTCATTATTTTATTAGCTGTTTTGTCGGTCGTCAGCTGGGCAATCATCATCCAGAAGATGCTTTTATTTCAAAAAGTCAGAAAAAATTGCGAACAATTTCTAGATTTTTTCAGAGCTGACATGGGCTCCAGCAAGGTGCTTGATCGAGCCCACAAGGCCACGATGAACCCCCTGGCCTCTCTTGTTTTGCATGCCAATCACGCCCTCCATCAAGGCTCTACAACCCAATCAGATCGAAATATCTTAAGCCGCGCATTGGAACGCACCAAAGAAGGCGAAATTTGGTTTTTAGAAAACAAACTGTCCTTTCTGGCCACAACTGGCAGTGCTGCGCCCTTTATTGGCTTGTTTGGAACGGTCTGGGGCATCATGAATGCTTTTTTGAATATTGGAGAAAAAGGCGCAACCAATTTGGCTGTAGTAGCTCCTGGGATTGCCGAAGCATTGATTGCAACCGCCATTGGTCTTGTTGCAGCCATACCTGCAGTCATAGGCTATAACTATTGTGTGCAGAAAATCAGAGGCATCACACATACAATGGATCAATTTGTCTCCGAGTTAACCGATAGCAATATCTTTGACAAAAAGTCCTAGCCGCATGGGCCTTTCTACCAACAGCTCAAGTTCCAGGCAGCCGATGTCTGAGATCAATGTCACACCCTTTGTGGATGTCATGTTGGTTTTGCTCATTATTTTTATGGTGACAGCCCCCATGATGCAACAAGGTGTTGACGTCAACCTACCACAAACCAGCAGCACAGGCGCGATCACGATGGACGAAAAAGATGTAGTGGTCACCATCGACGCTCAAAAAAACATATTTGTCGGAGAAAAAAAAATCAATCAGGATCAGCTCAAAGATGTTTTGGATGCCGTCTTTGACAGCAAAGAAAATCGGGTTGCCTATCTAAGATCTGATCAGAAGGTCGATTATGGGTTTGTCGTAGAGGTGATGGGCGCACTCAAAAATGCCGGTGTCGAACATGTCGGATTGGCCACAGAAGATCCATCATAAGCCTCAATTGAGAAGCACCTCTTTTTCTCTTTTCTTGGGGGCATCATTGGTGCTGCACGCACTGCTGGGTCTTGCGCTATTTTGGAGTAAAGCAATAAGCTCTAAAAAAATAGCTCCTAAGACCATGCAGGTCGTATGGGCCCGTACCATTGTTCAAAAAACCCAAACCCCGTCATTCAAACTCCCTCCCCCACAAGTTTCGCCAAGACCCAAAGTCAAAGCTCCCAAAGAACAGAAAATAAATATTCAACCCCCAAAAAAAGATGAGGCTAAAATCCCCAAAAAGCCTGATACGCCTCCCAAAGCTGTTAGCAAACCAACACCCCCAAAAAAACCAAAAGAAAAAACACAAGAAGAACCCAAAGACACACCCGAGCAAGCCAAGCCGGAAGAGACACCAGAACAAACGCCACTATCGCGTGCTCAGCAGATCAAAGACGCCCTCGCTGCTTTGGATCAGCCTACTCCCAATGAGGACAACTTTCCAACCGCACCTGAAATCATTGATCAGCCGATGTTATCTGCTCAAGATGTTCAAGCGCTTGAAGCCACACCTGAGATGATGGCCTATAACGAGGTCATCCAGGAGAAAGTTACTCAAAATTTTCTTTGGTACCAAGCAGGAGAAGGATTGATTACAGAGGTCGAAATATCTTTGGCCCCGGATGGTCAGGTTCAAAATCTAAAACTTTTTCAAAGCTCCAACAATCAGAGTTTTGACCAAGCCACCATGCGGGCTATTCAAAAATCTTCCCCTTTCCCCCCACCACCTGGTAAGCTTCAAAAACTCTTCTTGCAGGAGTCTATTGTATTTATTTTTGACGGGAATCAATTATGAGAATTATTTTACTGATGTGTACACTGGCCATGTTGAGTGCTGATGCACATGCCAAAATTTATATCGACATCAACAAGTCTTCCACGCGGTCTTTTCCGCTGGCCATTGATGCCCCTGTGGTTTTGAGTGCAGGCGTAGACGTCGACACTTTTTCTAAAACATTTCTTGATACACTCAAACGCGACCTTCGAGTGATGGGTGTGTTCAAGCTTCTATCACAAACAGCCTTCCTGGAGCCTTTGTCCCAGCGTAAGAAAGTCAAAGCCAGCCAGATTAACTTTGGCCATTGGAAAACCATAGAAGCCCAAGCCTTAATCAAAGGACTGATTAAAAAAACCAACGATGTCTTTACGGTTGAAATGTACCTGCACGACGTGCCCTTTCAAAAACAAATCATTGCCAAGCGGTTTAGCGGTCAAGCCGACCAGGCACGCGACATGGCCCACCGCTTTGCCAATGCCGTGGTTCAAGCTCTGATCGGAGAACAAGGCGCGTTCGATACACAATTGGCATTTGTCTGCCGTCCCAAGAAGGACAAAGAACTTTGCATGATGCATTTTAATGGTTGGAATTATCGAAAAATCACAGATCATAAAACCGCTGTCCTTTCACCCGAATGGGACCCCATTACCAATTCAATTTATTATACGGCGTTTAATAAAAAAGGAGCGTCCCAACTCTACCTTTATCAAATCGATCGCCAGAAAATTCTCAACCTCACCAACCTTGAAGGCACGGTCATTGGCCTAAGTTTTGACCCCGTCAGCAAGAATATCATCACCAGCATTTCAAAACGGGGCAACACTGATATTCATATGCTCAACCGTTATGGGCAACTTCAAAAAAAGCTCACCAGCCATCGAAAAATCGATGTCAGCGCAACATTTTCCCCAGACGGAGATCATATGGCTTTTGTTTCGGACCGTGACGGCTCGCCACAGATCTATAAAATGCACCTGTCTACACAGAAAATAACCCGCCTGACGTTCAAAGGCAGAAACAATGCTTCTCCAGCTTGGTCTCCTAGTGGGGATAAAATCGCCTTTGCAGGCATGGATACAGATGGCAACTATGATATCTTTGTGATCGATACGGACGGAAGCCACCTAAAACGCCTGACGTACGATACTCAAAACAATGAAGATCCCACCTGGGCACCCGAGGGCAATTTCATTGCTTTTACATCAAGCCGAACAGGCAATAACCAAATTTTTATGATGCGCCCGAACGGCAAAATGCAAACCCAACTTACGTTCAAGCCATGGGACCATTCTATGCCCACATGGGAACGAAAATAGCATGACTGTTTTGCCCGTGGCCAAGCCATATACCCCATGCTACAATAATCCCATGATATCACGCTCTCTTCTGGCCCGGCGCGTTTCCGGTTTTACTCTCATTGAACTGTTGATCACCATCGCTATTGCGGGTGGACTTCTCGCAGCGAGTATCATTAGTTTGCAGAGTTATTTCCCCAAGCAGCGTTTGCTCACGTCGGTTGACGTGATGGAAAAGGCCCTTTCCACAGCACAATTTGAGGCCACCTCACGGGTATTTTGGACATGTTTAAGCCATGATGAAACCAATAACGTCGTGTCTGTTTTTCTAGACCAAAATAGCAATCGAACCTGCGGGGATGACTTAAATACCCCTGGGGGAGATTTTTTACTCAAAGACTTCCCCTTGCGTGACACTATTGTTTTTCCAGAGAGCTGCGGCAATCCGTTTAAAACCATCGATAGCGGTGATAGTACCATCATTACTTTCAATAGCATTTGGTTTAATACCGCGGGTCTCCCACACGCCTGCCAGGGCACAAACTGCGTGGTCACCAACATGGAATTTGTTTTGAGTACGCCCAAGCTTAGCGAGGGAACACGGGCGCGTGAGGTTGAGGTGGCAACAAGTGGCTTGATCGAAGTCGTTGATCGGGGCACCAAGGGCTATATACAAACAACCTATGCCAAAACCAATGCTGGGGATACTGGCACGGGTGATGGCATGTGTGAATAAAACCCCCAATTGAGAAAAAAGAGGGAATATGTTACCTCTTGACACCACATGACGACTTTTCAAGCAGGCAAACTACTCTCAAAGATTCAGAGTCCTTCGGATTTAAGAAACGTGAAGCTATCCCAACTTCCTGAAATGTCTCAGGAGCTGCGCCAGTTCATCATAGATGTTGTTTCTGAGAAAGGCGGCCACTTTGGCGCCAGCCTTGGTGTGGTTGAGCTCACTATTGCCCTCCATTATGTTTTTGACACACCTAAAGACCAGCTGGTCTGGGACGTAGGTCATCAGGCCTATGGACACAAAATCCTAACTGGCCGTCGAGATAACTTTCACACCAATCGTAAATACAAAGGCTTAAGCGGCTTCCCTAAGCGCAGTGAAAGCCCATATGACACTTTTGGTGTGGGGCATTCCAGCACCTCTGTAGGTGCGGCCTTGGGTATGGCCGTTGCCAACCGTCTAAGCGGTAACTTAGAGACCAAACATATTGCAGTGATCGGCGATGGGGCCATGACTGCAGGCATGGCATTTGAAGCCTTAAACCATGCAGGTGTTGAAAAGTCTGACTTGCTGGTTATTCTCAATGACAATTGCATGTCGATTGACCCCAATGTCGGCGCGCTCAAAGACTATTTAACCTCCATCACTACATCTCAGACCTTTAATAAGGTGCGCGAAGAAGTATCTAACCTTTTAGATAAAATGCAAAAATACGGCCCTACCGTACGCTCGCTAGGGAAAAAAATTGAAATAGCCATCAAGTCTATTGTTTTGGAACATCAAAGTAACTTTTTTGAGTCACTGAACTTTCGGTACTTTGGTCCTGTTGATGGCCATGATGTGGTGCAACTGACTAAAACATTGCAACACCTCAAAGACATCCCTGGTCCCAAGTTACTTCATTGTCTCACAGTCAAGGGCAAGGGTTTTGAACCTGCTGAAAAAGGCTCAGCAACCCAATGGCATGCCCCTGGCCTCTTTGACAAAAAAACAGGCACCATCATGTCCCAACCCAAAACAGCGCCCCAACCACCCAAGTTTCAAGACGTCTTTGGCCTCTCGCTCATCGAGCTGGCTGAGAAAAACGATAAAATTATCGGCATCACTCCCGCCATGCCTACCGGAAGTTCATTAAAATTCATGATGGACGCCATGCCCAATAGGGCCTTTGATGTGGGCATTGCCGAACAGCATGCTGTAACATTTTCAGCGGGGCTTGCCACTCAGGGGTTTGTGCCTTTTTGTAATATTTACTCATCCTTCATGCAAAGAGCCTATGACCAGGTTATTCATGATGTGGCTTTGCAAAACCTTAATGTGGTGTTTTGTCTGGATCGGGCAGGTATGGCTGGTGCTGATGGGCCAACCCACCATGGCGCTTTTGATTTGGCCTATATGCGCTGCATTCCCAATATGCTTGTTTCAGCTCCGATGGATGAAATCGAGCTTCGAAACCTCATGTACACTGCACAGCAGGACTCTATGGGCCCTTTTTGTATTCGCTATCCCCGTGGACAAGGATCTATCATTGATTGGCAACAACCTTTTCAAATATGCAAGGTCGGCCAAGCACGAACCTTACGAGACGGTCAAGACATTGCAATTGTCTCTATAGGCGCGATTGGAACTGAGGTCACACACGCATGCAAGAGGCTTTCACAAGATGGCATAGATGCGACACATGTTGATCTTCGCTTTCTCAAACCGTTGGATGAACATACACTCCACATGATAGGACGCAACCACACACATGTCATCACAGTAGAAGATGGCTGCCTACAGGGCGGCATGGGCAGTGCTGTCTGTGAATTTATGATGGACAATGGCTACAAGGTGAGCATGAAACGTTTGGGTATCCCGGATCGATTCATTGAACACGGAACCCAACCCCAGCTTTATCAAGAATGTCAGTATGATGCACCCGCCATTATCCAAGCCGCCAAAACATTGCTTCAACCCAAAGCCCAAAAGCGCACAACTTCACCCCATCCAAAAATCAAACCCATTCGAGCTTGCTAAAACGTCAATCATTCAAGTCCCAAGCGCAACACCTGGAGCTAGGGGGTTAACAATTCAAGATGGGTAATTCCTTCCTAAAGCAGTATCATTATAAAGCAGAGATTTCTTGGTTGTGTCTAGGTGCCTGTCTAGGTGCCTGTCTAGGTGCCAGGCTACTTTTGCGGATGCATCTTGTCAAAATATGGAGGTCTTCTTCCACTAGACTGATTTTGATTGAAAGAGATCTCCGTTTTCGGAGTGCTCTTCTTACATGATCTGAATATCCTTCATCTTCTTCATGATTAAGCCAGACCAATTCTACAATCTTGGCTTTGACGAGGTTTCAGTACAGATAGGCGTATGCATCATGCTGGCTCTCTCGGATTAATGTCCAATGATGTCGAGATCCATATATTCGGTTAATGCGTTTGCAGCCTTGGCACTGTAAGCGGATGGGGCTAAGTGTTCATTAGTTAACCTTCTAGAAGTAAGCCACTCCATAGTGATGTACAAAAGTCTTGCCATGGAATAATTTCAATATCGTCTTGGGTACGTAATTTTTTCTCATTTCGACTTATAATCATTGCGCGCCTTAGATTATGTTCTTTTTTGAGCGCGCGTAGTCCCTTGAAATCTTTTTGACGAAGTTGGGTGCTGGACTTTATTTCGATTGCTATATCCATATTACCAATAATCAGATCGACTTCTATATTGGAGCTTGTTTTCCAATAGGATATTTTTTTATGTATATTTTGGTAATGCATGTAGGCACGTATTTCATTGAGTATAAAAGACTCAAAAGCTTTTCCATAGCTGCTACTACCCGTGGTTACATCAATAATATCAGGGTGAAGTTGGTGTACAAGTCCTATATCGAATAAATAATATTTTGAAGTTTCTATCATCCTTCTTTGGGTAGATTTTGTCCAAGCTTTAAGCTCGAACCCTAAAAGTGTATCTGTGAGTATTGAATAGTAGGTTTTGACTGTTTTGGACGAGACCGAACAATCACTTGCAATGTTAGAATAATTGATTTGCTCTCCATGCATGATGGCCGCGACTTCTAAAAATCGCATAAATGCAGGTATGTTTTTAGTTGCTGCTTCATCAATAATTTCTTCTTTAAGATAATTTTCAACATAGGCCTTCAGTAATGTTCTTTGTTGTGTATCAGCCAAGTAATGAATGGGTATCCCCCCATAGTTTAAATAACGATCAAGATCAAATGAAGGGATCTCTTGTGTGACAAAAGGAAAAAGCTGAACACTAGGAGCACGACCTCCGAGAAGGTTTTGGCTATTTCTTTTAAGCTTACGCGCACTGGAGCCAGACAAAATAAACTTTGTTGCAGTATTTTCCAAAAGCCAGTGAATTTCATTTAATAGATTAGGAACAATTTGAATTTCATCAACAATAACAAGTGGAGGTTTTTCTTCTAAGATTTCTGCTCGAAGCGCAGAAGGCTCAACCAATAGTCGCGCTGAGAGTTTTGTGTCCAAGAGATCATAGGTTTTTGCTTTTGGAAAATTATGCCTTAAATAAGTTGTTTTACCGCTTTGTCTTGGAGCCATTAAAAACACAGCTCCTGATCCATGCAGTGGATTGGTAGGGATAGAAATATTGAGCTTTCTATTAAAAATCACAGGGGCATTCATAGTGCTCTATAATACATGTAAATTATACTTACTGATACAAATTTACATGTAAATAAGAAGTGTTTATTTAAATTTTCATGGAAATCTAACCCTAGGAGCAAGCATATGGATGATTTAAGTTATTGATATTATTATATATTGTGATTCTGCGCTAGACCAAGCAACATAAAAAACATGTTTATTTCAGCTTAGGTATCAACAGATGGCGCCCAATGAGGGCTAACGGCCCTCTTCTCGAGGTCATTAGGGCAACCTATCCTGCACCGTCTACACTGATATTCAGATATATACTTTGACACACCCCCCCTTTATTTTTTCTATCCTTATCTCTAACTTACCCTTAGCCTTTTTCACGGTCGACTAATTAAATCGGCAATGCTTTCTAAATATTTAGGATCTTCATCTTCAAAAATATCCTTACCTTCAGACATATATGCAATCATAAGAAATTTTCCTGATTGTTCAAATTTTTCCATCTCATACAGGGTTTGACCTAAACTTAAATTTATGTATGGATTTTGAATAGCGTTAGGACAATTAAGCGCATTGTAATAGTTTTCTTTAGCTACTGAAAAATTTTCTTCTGAAAAATTCACATCACCAATACTTGTATATAGCCAAGTAGAAGCTTCCCATTTTGTTTTTGGTTCAGGAACCAAACTTAGCGCTGCTTTATATTTTTGCAAAGCTCTTAAAAACTGTCTTTTTTCAAAAAAATCATTTCCTTCATTACTAAGAGTTTGTACTTCTTTATAAATTTCATCTGAAAGTACTTTCATTGCTTCATATGTTTTTGAGGGTTCAAATAAAAATCTTTATATTCAGAATCTTCATTTTCAAAGTATCGCATGCCTGCATCACTTACTATTTCTTTAAATAGTTTTAACGCCTCTTCAAACTCATTATTCTTAAATTGATATTTAGCAACTGCAAATGAACATTCAGAATCACTATGGTGTAGATTATTATTATTTTCAATCATATTATTCAACCAAACCTTGGCATTATCATAATCCTTTTCCTTCATATAGTCTTCAAAACTATATTTAGCAACTGTGTAAGCCTCTGGAAACTCTTTAGGCTCAGTAAAAACCAGATATGCTTTTTTTAATAGCTCAAAAGATTTGTCTTTCTGCCCAGATTTATAAGCCTCATAGGCCTTGTCAACTAGTTGATCAACTTTTTGCTGATCAGTCTGATTCAATGACTTCATAATTTATGGATAGAAAGAATAAAGGGGTATGTCAAGGTATCTCACTATAGTTTATAACGTTGGTCATGTTATTTTCGTTAGGTGGATTTAAAGGAGAGGGCGGTTATTCTTTGATAATAGATTTTGCTGGTACTCGCCTGGTACCCAAACTTATTGGCGCGCACCAAACTAGGATGGAGGAAAATGGGGACAAACTGTGATTGACGCTCATTCTATGGACTGACCCCCAAAAAAGTGGACGGTATAAAAGACTAGCAGCTGCGTAATTCATACTTCAGCTGGTGATAGATAATCAAGAGAAGAATGTAATCTTTCTTGATTGTAAAAGTTGAGGATGTAATCCTCGATGGTTTTTTGGGCCTCCTTTCTGGTTTGGAATGTGCGAGTGAGAACACATTCTTTTTTCAAAGTACCAAAGAAACTTTCCGTAGGCGCGTTGTCTTGAGCAATTTCCCTTTCTCGACATACTCACAACACATTGTTGATCATACAAAGTTCCTTGATAAAGATTTCCAGTATATTGAGATCCTCTATCGGTATGGTGGATAAAACCTTTGACCGGCTGTCTTAATATGTCTAGGTGCCAGGCTACTTTTGCGGATGCATCTTGTCAAAATATGTAGGTCTTCTTCCACTAGACCGATTTTGATTGAAAGAGAACCCCGTTTTTCGCAGTGCTCATCTTACATGGTCTGAATACGCTTCATCTCTTCATGATTAAGCCAGATCAATTCTACAATCTTGGCTTTGACGAGGTTTCGGTACAGATAGGCGTGTGCATCATGCTGGCTCTCTCGGATTAATGTCCAAGGACAAACCCTTGGGACTGATTTGATATTTTTTGATGGTTGTTTCGAGAACATTTGCATAGAGCCCGTATACATCCTCTAATGGAAGAGCAAACCATCCTCTATTATTGCCTCAAGCTGAAATAAAAAAAGCAAAGTAGTCACTAGGAATGACATGTCTTTTAGGCATGCATCTACGTGCACAATTCTCATGCCAGTTTCAGCCCCCTTGACACCGCGCCTTTCGCAAAAGTAGCCTGGCACCTAGACAGTAGTGCACTTGAGAAACCAATGAACCGAGAGAAAAACATTTGTTCAGAGTGCGAATCCGAATATTTTAAAAATAGTTCGAAAATGATGGATTTATGTCCAAATTTCGCTCATAAACTATTTGATTATCCTAATTGCGAACACAAATTTGAAAACGGAAATTGTTCAAAATGTGGTTGGAATAGTGTGACATCTGAATTTCTAAAAAACCAAAAGGAATAATATGGAAATTAAATATTGTTGGAGATGCAAGATGGAAATTCCAATGTTAGATAAAAAAGAATTCGCAATCGCTTCTGAGTTGTATTCTAAAGGGTTTAAAATAGCAAAAGCGAACAGACAAGAAAAATTTATAGAAGTATTAGAGTATTATAATAATTTAACTGGATTTGGAGAGACCGAACCGAACGCTATAATGCATCACTCACTCGAACAGATTGGACCTGATTGTGAAAATTGCGGAAAACCATACAGAATACCAAAAGCGAAATTATGTGCATCTTGCGGAAATAAGAGACTAAGAGTTGAATAAAAAATGATTTTGAAACAAGAAAAAATTCATCACTTTTATAAACTGATTGCCTATTTCATAATTGGAGTAAGTTTTCTTTTGACTTTAAGACCGTTTTCAGATTTTCCGCTTCAAGAACGTTTCGGAATTGCTCTTGTTGTGAATATTGGGTATCATATGTTTTATTATTTAATCAGCATAATACCGTTAAAGCAGTTGAATTGGGTTAAAGATAATTCAACAATACAAAGTTTAGCTGCTAAAAGTTTTATGGTAATGTCTTACTTTATTATTCTTGCCTGTATTTTGGCTTCAATTTTTATCATTAAAGAAGCAATCTCAAATCAAGAATTTTATAGTCTTACAACGCTGCTGGTTTTTTTAGGAGTAATTCTTGGCGCACTTAAATTGAATTTAAAGTTAAAAAACTGGAAAAAACCGCACTACAACAATGTATAAAAAACATAGGGCGTTTGTGCTAAAACGAAAGGTCTGTGAATATTAATAAAGTCCGCTAAATATAAAATTTGGCGTTTATAGTAGAAAAGATAAAAGCAAAAT
>ENA-ORXR01000491-ORXR01000491.1-marine-metagenome-genome-assembly--contig:-NODE-491-length-53672-cov-5.444015_pt1 | contig 53672 bp, 34 predicted proteins | sample MGYA00237866_ERZ511479 | MGnify/ENA metagenome assembly ERZ511479
CTCGGCTAACATAATGTGATCCCTCTGGGATCAGTCCGAAAAAACGTAATAAAAACTGCATAAGAAATTTTTAGCTTACACAGTGTAGATTGAACACCCTATCTATTGGCATTTGGCTATTGGCTCCCCTAAAACGGGAAGAGGTTGGTGGCTTCGGCAATAAATAACCGGGCATACTGATTGAGGATCATTAAAAGAATAACTTATAACATTTGGCTGTTTAATTTACTCCTCATTTCTAAAACAAAGAGAGCCCGCCTGGTTTTCACCAAGCGGGCATATTCCTCAAGATATGAGAATCTCTAAACTTTGCCAAATCTATTGGACCGGCGAACCGATCGGCAGATTTATCCGTTTTTTTACCTTGACAGTTCTTTCCTGCGTGCGCTATACACTGGGACTGTCTGTTTTGATTACACTACTATTTTGTTCTATACCTATAAAAAGGTATAGATTATCCAGAAAAAGTCCAGACAAATAAATAACACTTAAGGGGAGTGTAATTTTGCTTTAATCTTAAATCGGTAATGGGATAAATGCTTTAAAAATACAAATATACAACCTTCCTTCTGGCTGCTTATAGCCTACATCAGGAATGAGGTATTGAAGTTGAATAAATTTTTTAATATTAAAAGCTGTAAAATATATTAAATTCGTGAGAAGTCCCTACTTCAGGACCAAAAGTTGCGAAAAAATAGTCAAATCCGTAGCCAATTGTAAAAGTGTTATCAGAACCAGGGTACTCTCCTACCAGGATTCCGGCCTCCACGTGCGCAGCTCCGGCCGTACTTCCACCCGCTCCCAGCCAAAAGTTTTGGGCCATTTTGTAACGCAGGTTAAAATCTATATTAATTTTTGCATCAAAAGTATATTTTGCCCAAACACTTGGTTCAATAAATTTATCGTCGTCCAGGTATTTAATCAAGCCGACTATTCCGTAGAAATGCTGTACCCGACGCGTAAAGAATTCACCATTATTATCTTTAAATTCCAAATCTAATCCAATCAATTGAGGAACAGAAACACCGCCGTATAATTGCGTATCATCCAGAAATCCGCCAGAAAATCGCTTATAAGCAAAAGCACCGAAGCCAACATCTGGAAAAAGACGGGTCTGATCTTCGGTAATTAAAATATCATCTGCTTCCAAAAATTCAATATCCGTAATATTTACCCGATACTGAACGAGTCCGATATTAAAACCTACGGAGATTCCGTGATCATAAATATCATCCGAAAAGATGGTCGCAACTCTTCCGTACAATCCTGTAAAACCGGTTGGTCCGGTTTGGTCATTAATTAAGTATCCACCACTCAAAAGACTAATGCCGTCGCCATCATATAGATACGATCCCTGTATCAGCTGTGTTGTTGGTGGATTGTCAAAACCCACCCATTGACGGCGAATACTGGCACCAAAAGTCGTATGCTGATCAAAAACCATAAAATCACTGCTAAGACCCGCCGGATTAATCACCCCGATATTTTGTCGATACTGCGTAAAGAGGGGTAATTGCTGGGCAGCAATTGATACTTGAAAAATCAGACATACCAAAAGGGTTTGGTAAATTTTATTCATTATTAAATCGGCTTTGAAACGATGATCCGGAGAGGCGGGATACTCCGATGCATTTTACGCAGAGGCAAAGATAAGGATTTTAGAGAAAAAGGTAAACAGATATGTTTGATTAAATAGAAAAAACCACTCATATTTGCTGGAAAAAAAGATGCTCCCATTCCATTACGCTTTTAAGATCAAAGATATTGCCAGCACACGCAGTTTTACCAGCAGAACAACGTACGATGTTTTTTCTCGATTACAGTGGAAATCCCATTGAATTGAAAGCTTTTAGAAATTTAGAAATGGTTTTCACCAAATAAAAAAGCTGCTTTCCCTGACAAGGGCAGGAAAGCAGCAACAAAAACTGTTTAAATCAGTTTTACGACATCTTTGGAAGGGTATTACTTCCATTTAATTCGTAGTGAGAACAATAAAACATTGGGGGATGGCCTCCAAATCAGAGACAATACCAAAATACTGGTGACCGGACGAAATCCGGCAACTAAGGATCAATAATTGCCGTTTTCCTCCATCGTGAAAAACAAAATGATTAACAAAAGAGATATGTCCCAGGATTATTGGACTCAAAAATGTTTAATCGTTGGAATTGTGTGGAAAATTTGGAGGCAGGTCTACTCCGGTGTGATTTGCGTGCACTCAAAGGTACAACCAATATCTGGTGATTTTCATACCCGCTTATGGGTATTTTTTGTATATAAAAAAAATACATTCCTCAAGCGAATTAAAAACCAGCTAAATAGGCTGTTTGTGACCTGTATTTTTTCAAAAAACCCAATGTAACGTTCCTCTTCTATTTTCGTAAGGTATTGTAAACCAACCATTTAATAAAAACGCTGCGTTAATTAATCACTAAACTCCTTCCTCCCCTGTTTATTTGGTGGCTATTACCATATAAATAGGGTAACTTTGCACCTGTTTTTCAAGAAGTTGTTGAAGAATAAAACACAATAAGCATTTACAATGAAAGAAATTAGAAATATTGCCATTATCGCCCACGTTGATCACGGCAAAACTACTTTGGTGGATAAAATTTTATACCAAAGCGAACTCTTCCGTGAAACAGAAGAGAAAAAGGAATTGATCCTGGACAACAATGACCTGGAACGAGAAAGAGGGATTACGATCCTTTCCAAAAACGTTTCGGTGGAATATAAAGGTACCAAGATCAATATTATCGATACTCCTGGTCACGCCGATTTTGGGGGTGAAGTAGAAAGAGTATTAAACATGGCCGACGGTGTATTGCTACTCGTCGATGCTTTTGAAGGCCCAATGCCGCAAACCCGCTACGTACTGGGTAAAGCAGTTGCTTTGGGTCTAAAGCCTATCGTGGTTGTCAACAAGGTAGATAAAGAAAATTGTCGTCCGGAAGAAGTTCAGGAAATGGTTTTTGACTTAATGTGTAATCTTGACGCGACGGAAGATCAGCTTGATTTCCCTACCGTTTACGGTTCGGCAAAAAATGGCTGGATGTCTGCACACTGGGATGACCAAAAAGAAGATGTTACTTACTTGCTAGATCAGGTACTCGAACATATTCCCACTCCTGAAATCAAGGAAGGTACGCTGCAGATGCAGATTACCTCTATTGACTATTCTAACTATATCGGTAGAATCGCCGTAGGACGTGTTAGTCGTGGTTCTTTAAAAGCCAATTCGCCAGTTTCGTTGGTAAAGCGAGATGGTACTATTGAAAAAAGCAGAATTAAAGAGCTTTTCATTTTCTCTGGTTTAGGTAAAGAAAAAGTAGAGGAAGTACAATGTGGTGACCTATGCGCACTCAACGGTATTGATAATTTCGATATTGGTGATACGGTTGCAGATTTCGAAAATCCGGAAGGTTTAGTGCCTATGGATATTGACGAACCAACGATGAGTATGTTATTTACCATCAATACTTCGCCATTCTTTGGTAAGGAAGGAGACTTCGTTACTTCTCGTCACTTACGAGATCGTCTTTATAAAGAAATTGAAAAGAACCTCGCATTACGCGTAGAAGAAACAGAATCTCCGGATGCTTATATCGTTTACGGACGTGGTGTACTACACCTCTCTGTATTGATCGAAACAATGCGTCGGGAAGGGTACGAATTACAAGTAGGTAAGCCGCGCGTAATTATCAAGGAAATTGATGGTAAAAAGAATGAGCCGATTGAAACCATGACGATTGATGTACCGGAAGAAACTGCTGGTAAGGTCATCGAATTGATCAACATGCGAAAGGGAGAAATGACTGTCATGGAACCCCGTAACGACCTCATGCATCTCGAATTTGAGATTCCATCCCGTGGTATTATCGGACTAAGAAACAGTATTTTGACAATTTCTGCAGGTGAAGCGATTATGGCGCACCGTTTCTTAAAGTTTGCACCGTGGAAAGGAGATATTCCAAGTCGTTCTAAAGGTGTTTTAATTGTTCACGAAACAGGGGTTAGTATTCCTTTTGCATTGAATAAATTACAGGATCGTGGACACTTCTTTATTCCACCCGGTGTGGACGTTTACGAAGGTCAGGTGATTGGAGAACACAACCGTGATAATGACTTGATTGTCAATGTTACCAAAACTAAAAAGATGTCTAACATGCGTTCTTCCGGAGCGGATGATAAAGTAAAAATTGCCCCGCCATTGATTATGTCTTTGGAGCAGGCCATGGAATACATTGATGATGATGAGTACGTGGAATTGACGCCCAAGAGTATTCGTATCCGCAAGATTTATCTAAAAGAGCACGAGCGTAAGCGGGGCAAGGGAGCGATTGCTTAAAAGAAGTTATTGGCCGTTTGCTATTCGCTGGCTTTCGCTTCTAACGTATTAAAAAAGCCGGTTCGGTAGAGACAATTGTCTTTATCGAACCGGCTTTTTTATGGACTGTTCTGGGAAGAAACATAGATAGAATTGAATACTTCTCTACATTTTATTAGCCGAAGAAAAGATTCTGCTCCAGTTGATGCCATTCCAGATACTGCCATTTTTGGTAGAAAACCAGATGAAGAGTGGCTTACCGACAATATGATCTTCCGGTACGTATCCCCATACCCTGGAGTCTTCCGAATTGTGGCGATTGTCTCCCATCATCCAATAGTAATTTTGACCAAAAGTATAGGAAGTCGTCGGTTGACCATCGATCAGAATTCGACCATTTTTGATCTCTAGCGTGTGGCCTTCGTAAGCGGTAATAACGCGTCGGTACAGTTCGATATTGTTGGGGGTAATCGTTACGGTTTCGCCGCTTTTTGGTAGTGTAATCGGTCCGTAATTATCGTTCGTCCAGCCGGGAAAATTCTTTGGATCGTGTGGAAACAAAATATCCGGTCTCTGTGGATTTCCCGGGATGGGTGTCAATGTAAATTTAGGATCCATGGCAGTGATTTGTTCTACCTGTTTATTGGTCAAAGCGTAGATTCGATCATTGCCCTGATTGGTGGTCGCTCTGGTTTCTGCGAGCGAAACACCCCACTCTTCCAGTTTTTCATTTCGAATAGATCCACCATTCAAACTCAACTGATACCGGTATTGTAATTTGGACGGATTGACCGCTGGTTGATCATTGATATAAACCTGCTTGTTTTTAATTTCCATCTTGTCACCCGGAAGAGCAATACAACGTTTAATATAATGATCTCGCTTGTCGATAGGACGCACCCGTGTTTTAAGATTTTTAAATTCCGGTCTGTTTAAAGCACCATAGCGACGCAAGTCTTCCAGACTATAATTCCGGCCTGGTCCGACAATCGTACTATCCCCCGCGGGGTAATTAAAAACTACGGGGCTGTTGCGATCTACATTTTCAAAAGCAGGCAATCGATGATAACCCAGGCTTGGTGTTTTTGTATAAGATTCATTGCCCAAAAACGGTACGGTATTGTGTACCAGTGGAAGCTGCAAAACAGTCATCGGTGTTCGGATACCATAATGTGCTTTGGAAACAAAAAGAAAATCTCCAACCAGCAGCGATCCTTCCATTGAAGAAGTAGGAATCACAAATGCTTCTATTAAAAACATCCGGATAAAAGCAGCAGCAAAAACGGCAAAAATAATGGCTTCGGTCCATTCGCGACCAGCTCCTTTTTTATAAGGATTGTTGGCTACTAACTTGCGGTATTCTCGTTCATCATTTTGCTCCTTGGCCGTAGCTATTTGCGCCATATAGGCCTTTTCCATAATAATGGCTGGGCCCAAATACTTCGCATCCTTATTGGCACTAATCATAAAATAGGAAATCGGCGCGTAGATAACCGCCAATGCAGCATCCAGAAAGGAATTTTTGCCAAAAGAACGAACCATATCCACGTTCATCCCTGCCAAAATGAAGATATTGACAATGGGCAACAGCAATAATGCGGCCCACCACTGCGGACGTCCGATAATTTTACACCAGGTGATAAAGTTTAAGCCCGGAATCAGGGCATGTATCGCCGGTTGTCCCGCCTTTTCAAATACCTTATAGAGACTGATACTCAGTAAGATATAGTAAATAATTAAAAAAATAAGTACACTCACATTTTTTGGTTTTCAGAACTTACCAATCTTGTAAATCCCATTTAAAAAATTTCACAAATATAAACAGATTTTCGGGCTTCATTACGTAGAATATCCGCTCTAAAATTATTCCTTTCGGTAAATATACAACTTTAAAGTACGAAATGTTTCGTGGATTGAATAAAATTTGCGTTTGTGGTGGTGGACTTTTGATTGGTTTACTTACGAGCAGGTGCCATAATCAGGATTACTCCTCTTCCACAAAACCTTCTACGTAGAGTTTTTCTCCTTTGCGCTGGCCGCTGAAGAATACCTTGATTTTTTTGTTGAAATAACCTTTTTTGGTCGCATCGAAGGTGATGGATAATTGACCGATAGAATCGGGCTCGGTGGGGATATTTTCCCAATTGGGAGCAGTACAGCCGCAGTCGGGGCGGACACTTTCGATGACGATGGGCTGATCGCTGATGTTTTTAAATTTAAAATCGACGGTGACGGACTCGCCCCTGAGGAGGTCGCCGAAGTCGTGCTCGGTAGTGGTTTCCCATTGGATAACGGGCGGGTCGGCGGGGAGGGAGAAGGCACAGGCGATGAGGAGAAAAAGCAATGATAATAATTTCACAGTATAAATTTTAAATTCAAAACAAACAGGATTGTACGTATAAAACGCTGAATTATGTATCAATGATATCTAGCGTCATCAACTCTTTGGAACGGTACATAAATAAATTGATATTTTAGACTTGGTTATTTTGTTACTAATCAATACCTTCAATTTCCGGGTAACTTGTATCTATTCTAAAATCCTTGGGACTAATGATAAAAATTAATATGGTTATCCGTCTTTTCAAATCCTGTTAATCTTGCTATCTTTTTTTATAAAAAGCGATTAGATCACTCGAAGCAAATAATTTACTCCCCCTGCTCAATCACCTCCCACGTATGATCCGACAATAACTTCACCGTCGCGATAAAAGTATACGGCTTGGTTCTACCCCATTGATCAGGCCCAATCATGGATAGTACTTTTGTAGTCTCATCGGCTTTGGCATACAAGTGGTAAATATGACTAATGAGTGGTTTAAAGTTCATCTCTGCGAGATAAATATCCTCGGAAATCTTTACCCGATCCTGAATTTTTTTAGCCTGGAGTGCCAGCAATTCAATCTGTTCACGAATCTGATCCATTTGCGTATCAGCCTGCTCGTACATCGCCTGTACCGCAAGCCCTTTGGTACGCCCCCGATCCATCGGGCGAATTACGACGCCACCCACCGTATGCGCGTATGGTAGCATATGTGGATTTTCTGCTATCTTATCTTTATCGATTGGATTTTTCTTTGAAAGCTTGGGTTCTTGATCATCGGTTATATCCCGTCTTTTCCTTTCCATTACCGTAGACATTTTATAAACTTTTAGAAAAACTAGTTAAAACAACAAAAACCTAACGAATATCTTCCCACTTGGTTCACGAAAAAAGGCTGACTATCCAGAGACAATCAGCCTTCCACCAAAGGGTGTGACAAGGTGTTATGTGTATATTTGGGAACTTAATTTTTTTTAAAGACGCTCTATATTATTATATTATTTTAATTCGAAGCTACCTTTTCCAGCCAAAAAGCCTTTGTTGTAAACTTCTACGTTGTATTTTCCTTTCTGAAATTCTGTGTTTGGCTCCCACAACATACAAGCCTGCGTCTCTTCGTTGTTATAATCAATCTCTTTTACTTTCGTATAACGAATATCCTCGCTCATGTTAGAAGTCAAAATCCCGGAACCCAAATCCTCCACTGCTAAAGTTTCCCCCACTGGATTAATAACTCTTACGTAAAATTTTTCTACTCCACCTTCTACCACTGCGTTATCGGTCGCATCAAAACATATCCGAATACGATCTACAGAGCTCGCACGGCTTTTAACTTTTACTTTTCCGCTTTTACGGATTTTAAATCCTTCACCTTTTACAGACATTACCTTCACTACAGAAGCGACATTTACTTTATCAGCCAAAGAAGCATTTTCTGTTTCCAATGACTCTTTTTGGCTTACCAAAGCTGCTTTTGCGGTGACCAGTTCGTCGTTCATTACCCGAGCAGTAGCTACCTCACCTTCCAGTGAAACTTTAACTGCATTTAGTTCTCCATTCTGCTGAACGAGAATTTCGTTGTCTTGTTTTAGCTTATTATTTTCAGACATATAACCATCCATCTGAACACGGAGGTTGGTCATCTCTTCTCTTGCTTTCGCTAAATCAGCCTTTGTAGACTTTCCCTGACGGATATAACGGGCAATCTTGTCTTTCTGCTCCTTTAATTCTACTTTTTGCTGATCAATAACTGCGTTTAATTCTTCGTTTCCACCACGCATTTCTTCTAATTCAGAAAGAGAAGCATAGTATTGCTTTTCTAATTCAAGCTTTAATTTCTCCGCTTCGTCGATCTTTACTTCTTGTTGAGAAATCGTTTGATTGTTGTTGACATTCTGAAACATCAGAAAAGCACAGATACCTAATAAAGCCACAATTGCTACTGCTCCGATGGCCGTTAATCGTTGTTTTGAATCTTTTGAAAAACTCATAATTGGTATTTTTATTATTGATTTAATAAATCCTGACTTGTTTGGTCTTTTCAGGTTTTGAATAAAAGTTTGATAGTTTGTTATCGCAAATGTACCATCTTAAAGCGTTTGGAAGCAAATTTTATTTCCTTAAATCCTTGATTTTCAGTCAAATTGGGTGTTAATACGGTTTTCAGAAAAAAGCTTTTAATGGAAAACCCCTATGTTCGAATCAGTGGTAAACACTTTGATCCTTTTTCCAGGTATTATTGGCGGGATCGCCGGTTGGCTGTTGGCTGGTTAATATTTAGGAACGGTTCAAAAATAACTATCCATTCTGACTTTAAAATTTTTCCTACCTTTATCTTTGAGTTGGTTGGCTTCCTTTTAGAGAATTCGCGATAAAGAGCAGCCAACTGACTAACCAGCAAACAAGCCAACTGGCCTAATAAATAAATCTACTATGTACAACAACCTAGACCTCACCAAAGTACTCTTTCTCGATATTGAAACCGTTTCCGAACACGCTACCTATGATCACCTCGATGAAACTTTTCAAGGTTTATGGAAATTAAAAACCCGTCAGGTCCTGCGGCAGTATGATGAACCGATTACGGAAGAACAAGCCGTTGCTGCTTATCCTGAGAAAGCAGGAATTTACGCAGAGTTTGGAAAAATAGTCTGTATCTCGGTAGGAATCGTTACGCGTACCAAAGGCCAACTGGGGGTACGACTTAAATCTTTTGCCAGCGATGACGAAGCGGAATTGCTCCGGGATTTCTCACAAATGGTCAATCAATATTATAATAATCCCAATAAGCATTTTTTCTGTGGGCATAATCTACGGGAATTCGATGTACCTTATATGTGTCGCCGAATGTTAATCAATCAATTAGAACTTCCCGCCACACTCGACATCTCTGGCAAGAAGCCCTGGGAAACCAAACACCTCCTGGATACTTTAGAGATGTGGAAATTTGGAGATTATAAAAACTATACTTCGCTTAAACTACTTGCCGCTTGTTTTGGATTTCCTTCACCCAAGGATGATATTGATGGTAGTGAAGTAGGTGGGGTTTATTGGGTAGAAAAGGATTTGGACCGAATTGCGCGGTACTGCGAAAAGGATACACTGGCGGTGGTGCAATTGTTATTGAAATACTTACGGCAACCGATTTTGACCGAGGAGCAGATTGTTTTTGTTGAGGGGTAGGTTTTGCCGAGATTGCTTACATTTGCACCATGAATCCAAAACATCTAATTGCCCCTTCCCTACTAGCCGCTGACTTTCTTCACTTGGCCGATGCCGTTCAACTCATCAATGACAGCGAAGCCGACTGGTTTCACCTCGACGTGATGGATGGTGTATTTGTACCCAACATCAGTTTTGGAATGCCGATTATCTCCGCCGTCAAAAAGATATGTACCAAACCACTCGATGTTCATCTGATGATCGTCGAACCAGAAAAATATATTACTGCCTTTCGGGATGCGGGTGCCGATGTGATTACCGTCCACTACGAAGCATGTCCTCATTTACACCGTACTATCCAGCAAATCAAGGCCACGGGTGCCAAAGCAGGTGTTGCCCTCAACCCACATACCTCCGTGGATCTGCTCGATGATGTGCTGGAAGATTTAGATATGGTACTCATCATGTCGGTCAATCCCGGTTTTGGTGGACAAAAATTTATTTATAATACCCTTGCCAAGATTCGTAAACTTCAGGAAAAAATCACGACCCGTAATCTTTCTACCGTCATAGAAATAGACGGTGGCGTAGGTTTACAAAATGCCGAAGAATGCCTCAAGGCTGGTGCCCGGGTACTCGTGGCTGGTAGCAGTGTTTTTAAAGCAGAAAAGCCGATGGACGCCATTTCCCGTCTTAAAGGTATTGGAAAAGATACTTTGTTTGCGTAGGAGGCGTTGGTTTATAAAATGCTACTTGCTATTTGCTGCTGGCTTCTTGCTCCCTAAATCGTAAAATCAACGGATTATAAAGCGACCTTAAACGATTCGTCGCAACCAAAAACCCAGGCAAACGTAGATTATTTTGTTAAAATGTAGAAAGAACGAGCCATCGCTTTGTTCCTACGATTCAAATTCAACATTTCAACAAGCGAAGCGTCTCAACACCTAAACATTCTCAAAAATTCCTATGAAATATATTCTACCCCTGCTTTTCTTATTGGCCAGTATGGCGCTTCAAGGACAAGAAAACAAAGCAACTATTTATGGTGCCATTACGGATGTTACCAGTGAAGAAACGGTTGGGTTTGTGACCGTTTTTGTCAAAGGAACCAATAATGGAATTTCTTCCAATGCGCAAGGAACCTACTCTATCGTGGTGCCCGCCGACGAAGCCGTCACCATTGTCTTTAGCCGGATTGGTTACGAAGAACTCTCCACGACCGTCACTCCGACCGCCGCCGGAAAATCCCGTAAAGTCGATGTCTCCATGGCCCCCTCCGAATCGGCGGTAGAAATTGAGGTAACGGAAAGTCGCCTGGAAGAAGCAGGGATGATTAAAGAAGAGGTCACAGAATTAAAATTATTACCCACCGTTTCCGGAAATTTTGAAAGTGTGCTCCCACATATCGCACTCGGTACGAGCGGCGGAACGGGAGGTGAATTGTCTTCTCAATATAATGTTCGTGGCGGTAACTACGATGAAAATCTGGTCTATGTAAATGATTTTGAAATCTATCGGCCACAATTGATTAGAACGGGACAGCAGGAAGGATTGAGTTTTCCCAATATCGATTTGATCAGAGATTTGTCTTTTTCATCTGGTGGTTTCGAAGCGCGGTATGGAGATAAATTATCTTCTGTTTTGGATATTAAATACAAGAGACCTGACTCTACCCGTGCCTCGGTAGGACTAAGTTTTTTGGGTGCTTCTGCGCACATCGAAGGAAGTTTTAAAGCAGGCAAAGAAAATTATAACAAAGTACGGTATTTAGTGGGTGCACGTTACAAAACGACTCGCTATATTTTGGGAACACTGGATGTAACCGGAGAATACGCGCCTAACTTTGCGGATTTTCAAGCGTACGTCACCTATGATTTTAATAAAAACTGGCAATTGGGTTTGCTTGGAAATTACAATAGTAGCGAGTATAATTTTCAACCACGAAGCCGGGCCACTACCCTTGGATTGATCGACCTTGCACTGCGATTGACTACGGTCTTCGAAGGACAAGAGGTAAGTGATTTTACTACGCAAATGGGCGGTGTTTCGTTGACCTATATTCCAGATAGAAAAAGAAATCCTTTATTTTTAAAATTCCTCGCTTCTACTTATCAGAGTCACGAAAATGAACGATTTGACATTATCGGAGATTATTTGTTAGGACAAATTGAAACTGGGCTGGGTAGCGACGCCTTTGGCGAACTGGTTGCCACGCTCGGTACAGGTACGCAGCATCAGTATGCACGAAACTTTCTGGTAACCAACGTGACCAACGCGGAGCATAAAGGTGGTCTGGAACTACAAAAAGACCATACCGAATCTAATAAAACATCCAACCATTTTTTACAGTGGAGCGGTAAGTGGCAACACGAACGGATCGACGATCGCATCAACGAATGGGAACGATTGGACTCCGCTGGTTACTCCCTCCAATTCGATACTTCACAAGTGCTTTTGGGTAATGTCCTCAAGCGGGATTTTGCACCGCTCACCTCCAATCGCTTCAGTGCTTATTTCCAGGATACCTATACTTTCAAGCAGGAAAATCGGCACGAAATAAAAATTTCAGCGGGAGTAAGAGCCAATTATTGGGATCTGAATAAAGAGCTAATTATTTCTCCCCGCGCACAATTGCTCTACAAACCTTTGGGTGCTAAAAACGATATCTCTTTTCGATTGGCCACTGGCCTTTATAGTCAACCCGCCTTTTATCGAGAACTACGGGGACCGAACGGAACGATTAACCGAGATTTAAAATCGCAAAAATCTTTTCACCTAGTGGGAGGACTGACCCTGGATTTCAAGAATAAAGGAGGCAAAAAATTCCGTTTTATTACCGAGGCTTATTATAAAAAATTATGGGACCTGGTTTCTTACGAAGTAGACAATGTAATCATCCGCTACTCCGGGCAAAACGATTCTCGTGGTTACACTATGGGCCTGGATATGCGACTGAATGGAGAATTTGTACCGGGTACAGAATCCTGGATCAACGTTTCTTTTTTGAGTACCCGTGAAAAACTGGATGGAGTAGATCATCTGCGTCGGGAAGTTGGACAAGCGGAAGGTCAATCGGTTAAAACAGTACCAAGGCCAACGGATCAATTTATGACGGTCTCCATGTTCTTTCAGGATTATTTACCTAGAAATGAAAACTTCAAAATGCACCTGAATCTGGTTTACGGAACAGGAATCGCATTCGGTGCAAAGGATGATAATATTATCTATCGGAATACTTTCCGTTACTCGGATTATCGTCGGGTAGATATTGGATTTGGGGTTTTGTTGTGGAATGATTCGTGGCGGGAAAAACGTGGAAAACATCCATTGCGATTTACACAAAACGCCTGGATGAGTCTAGAAGTATTTAATTTGTTACAGGTGGCCAACGTGGCGGCAAATACATGGATTAAAACGATTACGAATACGCAATATGCGGTGCCTAATTTTTTGACGTCACGGCGAATTAATTTGCGATTTAAGTTTGATTTTTAGAGAAGAGAATAATGTCGAATATTAATTGAATTTTGAAACCGGTTATGGTGTCTATTCTAATTCCTTCTAAAACATGGAAAAACAGAGAAAAATCATAGGTCCACTTGAGTGGTTTTCCCTGATAGCAGGATTGCTGATCTTTGGCTATATTCTGGTTCGGTACGGTGGTTGTCATCCGATGCAGCGTACCGAATCAACGGAGCTGATCAATAATCCGGGAGATTCGTGGGGAGAACAGCGACGTAGCTATAAGTCCGGGAGCAAGGAATCAGTGGATCAGGTACTAGAGCAGATTGCTACCCAGTTTTCTAATGGTAAGAATATGGATTATCGGGCTTTGCAACAGGAAGGTATAACCGAAGATGAAATGGAATTTTACGATCAGATGAAAGCAGCATACGGGCATAAAATTGGTCGCGCCAAAAACTGGTATCAGGTTTTAAAAACCGCCAGAACTACATATCAATCCGTCGCGGAAGTTTTTGCCAGTACCAGCGGTCAACCCGCCGAAACGCTCCGCCCCACCGACCTGCAACAACTTTTGGAAAATCCAGAAAAATCTGCGGCGCTATTTAATCAGTTTTCGCGCCGGTTTAACAAGTCAAGTGCAGAGGTGGAGGATTTTGCACGACGGACGCCGGGGCGGTTGAGTGATTGGGCGATGTGGTTGGAGGGGAGGTAAGTTTTTGATTTGTGGTGGTCATCAAGATTATTATTTTAATAAGAATAGCGTAATAATTGAATTTGTAACGGATTTATAATATCGAGACTGTTCAAATAAATGTGTGCTACCCGTCCCTTCGGGTTCGCTACTTTGGATTAGGCTATATATCCCACACCTTTTTTCTAAAAGGCAAGCTTCCGCGCTGACACACTTTGTGGTAAAGTACGACTCTTAATTCTTCAAAAATTACCTGAAATGTAAAGTTTCAATTGGTGGTTTGTTATTTGCTACTATATTAGACGTTTTTTTTGTATCTGAAAGAGTAGGCCAATAGTTTGTTATAAGAATTTCATTTCGTTTTTTAGAATTTGCAAATTGTACATCAACATTTATACACCTATAATTATTTATTGACAACCATGTTTCTAATTGATCATTTTTCACCCCGTTATGTTGAGCTACATATGATAGCATAAACTCAATACTTCTTTTATTCAAGCGATCTAAAAAGGAAAATAAATCTTTCTCTTGTTCATATCCCCATCCAGAAAAGCCTCTTTTACCGTCATTATAAGCTCCAGTAGTTAAACGATAAGGTGGATCCAAATATACAAAATCCCCTTGTTGAATTTCGTTTTCGAATTCAAGGTAATCTTTACATGATATTTGACAGTTTAACGTAGATAATTTCCGAGAGAACGAAACTGTTTTTTCTTTTACCTTATTATTAAACCACCTCATTCCTACGGGATTGTTAAATCCATGACTATTGTTAAATCTAATTTGCTGTTGGAAACCATACATTATCATTGTAAAGAGTAATAGCGGCTTCTTTAATTTTGCTGGTTGAGAATTATAATATTCCCGAATGGCATAATATGAATCCTTATCCTTTGGTTGCAATTGAAACTTCTTAACATATTTCAAAATTGCTTTTAAAGCACTCAATGGATGATCATTGCAAAAACTTTCAATCATTCCGCTGACATAACAATTGATATCATTATATACAACTTTGTTAACTTGATCATTTATTAAATTAACACCAACATTGAATCCTCCTCCAAATAAATCGTAGAAGGTGTTGACTTGATTTGGCATATTATTTCTAATCAGTGAAATCATTCTAAACTTACTTCCAGTGTAATTTAGTGGCGATTCATGAACGACCAGGTTATCAGGTTTCTTATGAATGTAAAACAGATACTCAAAATGGCCATCAGAACTTCTGTTTTTAAAATTCCTATATTTTTTATAGCCAATTTTCTTACAGGTAAATGTTTCAGGATAACCATACCGTTTTAGTACAGCTTCTATGTAGTCCTTTTTCAGAAACCCATCCTTACTATAGCTAAATACAATGTGTTTGGCCTGTGTCGTAGCAATTACTTTTTCAAAGAGCACATGAGATTCATTATCTTTCGACCAGTCCGACCTCATTGGTGATGTGCTTCTTGACCCTGTAACTTTGCTTACTTCTGGAGCATCATATCTAGCAAGTGTTTCTAACAAGTGATACTGAGTTCCGTATTGATTTTGAGTATAAGGTGGATCAAGATATAGAATGTCACACTCAACATTTTGAATTATTTCTTCTACCTTACCATTATAGACTTTTACACTATTGGTATGATCATTATTATCTTGAACTCGTAAAAAGGACATTTTTTTTTGCGCTCTGGCATCCCAATGCTTTAAAAAAGCTCCATACACTCCAGTAGTATTTGAAACTTTTGACACTGATTCTACCAAACAGTAAAATAAATAACAATACTCTTTATGATCCACTTTTTTAGAGTCACGCCACTCCTGTATTGTCTGACGAATCCAGTCAATTTTCCCTGCATTATCCGCAGTAAAATACATTCGCTCTGACCCACCAGGAGAATACGTATTAAAAAAAAAGCCTTTTACTATTTCGTCCCGCTCAAAATACTCAAATGGATCAAACCCTAGATTATTAAACGAAACTGAAGCACCACATAACCGACCCTCTACATACTGAGTACACCAAAGTAAGTTGTCATTTATAATAATATTATACATCGACTTCAAACTCGCAGCCACCGACCCTGTACCACAGAATGCGTCAAATAGTTTCAGCTTACCATAAGCCAATCCTTTTTCATTTAACACCCCATATATATCGTGAACTAAAGACGATTTGTTTCCTAAGTATCTCATACATTGTCCTTTTTTTTAACAAATAGTTTTAAATATAACTATTTTTAGCTCTATTCGCAATTTTAGGAGGAAAAGCTGTAAACCTTATGCTTTATAAATTCTGATAGTGGTCAAAATCTAGCTCTACATTTCGGCGACCTAACATTTTTATAAACGGTTCATTCAAAATGCCTGCGAATAATGGGGCTTTATTGGTTATTGATTTGATATAGTCGATGTTTTCTTGTCTAGTCGATGAATGAATAAATACTGACCCATCGGGTTTAAAAGCAATTAAGTTAACGTCAAACAACTTGTGATGGTTTTGACATAACCAAAGTCCGTTATCACCGTCAATAGCAAGGCTCAATTTCTCATCATCTGACAAATCCTTTTGTTTTTTGATCTCTGCAACTGGCCAGATATGTGCGCCTTGAATTATTTGCGGAATTTTACAATCACACAATGAACACCTCTTATCTCCTAGCTTCTCCAACAAATTATACACGTATCTAATTGACCTTAAACTATTTTTTCTTACAAACTCATCTCTTTCAATTGTTAAGCTTGATGAGAAGATTGAAATTTTTCCTGATTTTTTAATCGCAGATTTAGATTTAGCTGGCAATTTGTTAAGTCCCCCTTCCTCTATTTCATAAAGTTCTACACGTCTTTGTGCAATTGCGGAAATAGCATGACAAAGAATAGTAGTTTCATACTTGCTGGCACCATATGTCTTGCCAAATATTTGAATTTGATTTTCTGGTCCAGCAGTAACATATGTAGATTTATTTGACCTATTCCTACTTCGAGTTTGATTTTTTGCCGCAATAATATCAGCAGGTGATGCAAATCCAACAATAGACTCAATAATGAAATCAGCTGCATTCAGAAAATTTACATTCGCTGTTTTCATCAACCTATACATAAACATAAAGTATGTTGTCGAGAAACTTCCGCTTATATCTGGAAGAAAATAATAACTGAGCTGTTTATTCTTGCTTTCGTCAAGAATGAATCGATTCATTGCACTAGGAACACTCTGAAATGCAGAATTTCTTCCTGCAACAACCCCCTCATTCGATAGCGTTATATAATGTATTTTATCTTTATAAATCAATTTTACCAACCGCCCTTTATTATAATCCTGGTCATCCCATTCTATAGAATACACCTTCCTTCCTGTTGACAATCTACATATTTCGGAAAGAATATTTTCTGATAAAATATCTTCGTATGTGTAGTCTCTTTTTTGAAAGTTCCGTTTTATAATGAAATGAGGTCTATTGCCAGCGCTATTCATATGCAATTAATATAAACTTGAACAAAGATAACTTATTTTGCTATAAATTGAACCTGAAACAAAATCTATCAAAATAAGAATTGACTATACCTACCTCCCCAAGACTAGACATCCTCATCTTCATTAATCCTTTTTAGTATTTGTCGAACGCTATCTGTATCTTTTATTCTAAACCTAGCTTTTGTTTTGGCAAATCCTACCTTTATCGAATAAGCCCAATCGGGAACTTCTTCGAACATGTATTCATCTGTCCAGTCATCACCGATTACAGTAATAAAATCATAATCTTCCTGTAACAACAAACGGCTTACCGCTCTCCCTTTATTAACATTACTACTTTTAATTTCAATTACTTTGTTTCCCATTAAAATTGACAGGTCATTATTTGATACCATACTGGTTAATACGGTATTCAGTTCAATGGTCCGTCTTGTGGCGAGTTCAGGATCGGCAGTTCGGTAATGCCATGCCAGAGAATAATTTTTGGTTTCAATAAAGGTTCCAGGTGTTCTATCCACGAAAGTCTCTAAAATTGGCCTTATATTTTCCATCCAATCCGTCTTTAGTCTTTCTAATTCAATCCATTCTTTATCCTGATAGAGCCATACACCGTGATCCGTTACCAAAGTATAATGTTTATGGCCAAACCATTTCTGGAAAGTTTCTCTATCTCTGCCACTGATTAGTACTACGGTTGTATTTTCTTTTTCTCTCAATGAATCCAGTAATGAGTAGAGTTCATCATTAGGCTCGGCATCCTGTGGGTTATCTTTAAAACCTACCAATGTGCCATCATAATCCAATAGCAATAACCGTTTATTCTTTTTATGAAAATCATTTACCAGGTTATCTTCCTGTTCTTTCAGTAATTTTTTAGTAGTAGTTGTATTGTTGTTGAGATCTTCCACGCCTTTTAGTGATGTTAAAAATTCTGTTGCCCACTTTTCTACATTGTAGCGCTTTAATCGCTTTTGCATAAATGCGATACGGGTTTGTTGTTCTTTCAAAGGCATGGTCAGTGCACGATTTAGATTCCTGGCAACGTCTTCAAAATTGAGTGGATTAATTAACAATGCTTCATTCATTTCTTTAGCTGCCCCAGCCATTTCACTTAATATCAAGACACCATCCAGATTGGTTCTGGTAGCCACAAATTCTTTCGCTACCAGATTCATTCCATCTCTAAGTGGAGTGATCAGCGCAACATCAGAAGAGGTATATAGACCTATTAAGTCATCAAAAGGTACCGACCTGTATAAATACGAAATGGGTATCCAGCTTAAAGTAGCAAATTTGCTATTGATACGACCTACCAGTTCATCGGTCCGTCGCTTTAATTTTTTGTACTGGGATACATTCGATCGGGAAGGTACGACCAACATAACTAATCGAACCTTTCCTTTATACTCAGGGTAGGTATCCAAAAAATATTCAAACGCCTTTATTCTATTAGGAAGTCCTTTGGTATAATCCATCCGATCAATCGATAAGATTATTTTTATATGCTCAGTCGATTCACCTTCCATCTGACTAGGAGGAGCAGCTTGTTCTTTTTTGTCATTATTATTTTTTGTAGCTGCATTGTGAAATCTGTCATAGTCTATTCCCATGGGAAAAGAACCTACCGATACAACCCGATCGTGGAAATTTATATTATTAAAATTTACATCTAACCTGATGATACGTTTGATGGAACTTAAAAAATGACGCTCGTAATCGTACGTATGAAACCCGATCAAATCCGCCCCTAACATACCTCTAAGAATTTCTTCCCGACGCGGAAATGTTCTAAAAATTTCGAAGGAAGGAAAAGGTATGTGCAAAAAGAAACCAATTTTCGTGTTGGGCCTTTGATCCTTTATGAGCTGTGGCAATAGCAGCAACTGATAATCATGCACCCACACGGTATCACCATCTTCCAGGTTGTCCAGAACCACTTTGGCGAATTTAATATTAACCTGCCTATATGCTTCCCATTCATGCTCCTGAAAAATGGAATATTCCATAAAATAATGGAATAAGGGCCACAAAGTCTTATTACTAAAACCTTCATAATAATCTTTTATATCCGTGCTTAGCAGGGGTACAGAAATAAAACTTTTGGCGCGTATTTCGCTTTCCACCTTTTTTGAGAGCTCCGGGCTTAACTCGTCTTCACTAATGCCGGTCCACCCAACCCATACTCCTTTTCCATCGCCATGCACAGAATTCATTCCGGTAGCTAAACCACCTACACTTGGGGTTACGACCAATTGGTCTTCATCAATAGAAATTTGTAATGGTAGTCGATTGGAAACTATAATTGTTTTATTCATGCTGTTGTTTGATTATAAAATAGAATGTGTTAATTTAGCAAAAAAATTGTTGATACCCAAATTAAGGAATGTTGATGAAAAATAAAATGATGAATAACCTGGATTACGGAATTATTGGAAATTGTAGAAGTGCCGCTTTAATTTCAAAAAAAGGCGCTATTGAGTGGTGCTGTCTTCCTCAGTTTGATGCTCCTTCCGTTTTTGGAAAGATTCTGGATGAAAAAATTGGGGGTTCCTTTGGATTTAGTGTAGATGACAGCTATTCCATCCGTCAATTCTACAAAGACAATACAGCCATTTTAGTGACCGCTTTTAGTAATGGTACGGATGCTTTTGAAATTCGTGACTTTATGCCCAGGTATTCCAAGAAAAATAAAAAATACCATTCCCCACCAGAAATAATAAGACACCTTAAATATATCTCTGGAGAACCAAAATTCAAAGTTATTTACGATCCCAAACTGGAATACGCCAAAGGGGAAACCAATACTTTTATTAAAAAAAATTATATAGTTAGTTTAACAAAAACGGAAACTTTTGATTCTTTGTTTTTGTACACAGACCTAAACAAAGAAGCTGTTGTCAACGGAGATTTGATAACGGTCACATCAAATCACTTTTTTCTGGTTGGATACAACGAAAAAATCTTTGTACCAGATCTGGAAATGGCCTATTTAGAATACCAGCGAACCAATGTTTATTGGTTGAACTGGATGGAAAAGACAGCCAGTTTTAAGAAGTACGACGACTATATTGCGCGGAGTGCGATGACCTTAAAGTTATTGAGCTATGATAAAACAGGAGCCGTTTTAGCTGCTGCCACCACTTCTCTACCGGAAACAATCGGAGAAGTCAGAAATTGGGATTATCGATTTTGCTGGATTAGAGATGCTTCTATGGTAATCAAAGTCATGTCAACATTAGGACACAAAGGTATTGCAAAACGCTACATTGAATTTATCATTAATCTGGTCTCGGACAAAGCCGATAGTTTTCAGATAATGTATGGAATCAATGGAGAAAAAAATTTGACAGAAGAATTTCTGGATCACTTATCTGGCTATAAAAATTCTAGTCCGGTAAGAATTGGAAATGCGGCCTTTAGCCAGCAACAAAATGATATTTACGGAATTTTAATGGATCTGATTCATCAATTTTTACTAAAATTCAACAATGATATTGAAAATGGCGAAGCCCTTTGGAACATTACCAAAGGTATTGTTTGGTTGGTCGACAAACACTGGCAAGAACCGGATAAAGGCATTTGGGAATTCAGGTCAGGCGATCAACATTTTACTTTCTCAAAAGTGCTTTGCTGGACGGCGGTAGATAAGGCTGCCAAGGTCGCCAAAATTTTGGGTAAGACATCTAAACTGGCAGAGTGGCAATCACTAGCAGTCACCATAAAAGAAGATATCATGAAATATGCCTGGAGCGATGCTGTACAAGCTTTTACTCAGGCTTACGGATCGAATGATTTAGATGCCTCTGTTTTATTGATGGAATCCTATGGTTTTATTGATGCCTTGAATCCCAAATATGTAAGTACCGTAAAAGCAATTGAAAGGGAACTTTCCAACGATGGTTTGCTATATCGATACAAAAATCAGGACGATTTTGGTTTGCCTTCTTCTTCATTTACCATTTGTACATTTTGGTTTATTAACAGCCTGTATAAAATTGGGGAACAACAAAAAGCAGTCAACCACTTCGAAAAACTTTTGTCCTACAGCAATCACCTGGGCCTCTTTAGTGAAGATATAGATTTTGAAACAAAACGTTTGTTAGGTAACTTTCCACAGGCATATTCGCATTTGGCCCTGATTGAAACAGCTATTAACTTATCTAAAGTTACAGAAGTAGAAAAAGTCAAGGATAATTTGTCTTAGGAATGAGTTAATGTTTTAGTCTTCTCCAATATGGTGTTGATAAAATTTCCAAACTTCTTTAGCCACATTTCTTCCTAATTCCAATCCGGCAACATTATCTGCTTGTATATGATAACCGCCCAAAACTCTCGAAATGCCGGCCATTTCTGCAGTTTCTGTAAAGGTTGGAAATTTTAAAGTAATGGTATCTCCTAAATTATCAGGCTCTGTCAAAGCTCCTGCAACCAATGTCGCTTCCGAACCAAATGCTTCACTTCCTGTCCACATTTTTAAAGCTTCGGCACAACCTCCGCTGATGGTACTATGACCTGAAGTATAACTTGGAAATGGAGGACATAAAAATATTTCGGGAGAATATGGCCTCCATTCTTTTCCATCTATATCTATCATTCCTTTTCCTTCACCTCCCCAGGCTTTAATTTTTTGTTTTTCATAATATTGATGTACCAACGCATACGGTCTGGCATAGTCGTAGAACATTTTTGAATCCCAGGAGGCAATGAAGGCATCCATCGCAACCACCTGGTTGTAAAAATACATTTTTACATCTTCGTCAAGCGTATGGTTATCTCGGCGAGAAACCTCTTGAGCAAATTTTAACCAATGTCCTGCTTGTTGCACAGATTGTGGACCGTCTCTCATAAACTCTACCAATGCCTTTTGATAATCCGTCAGATTCAACTGTAATTCGATTACCTCTTTAACTTCCTTTTCCAATTGTTTTGAACCTATCCTGGGTGGAGGTCCCGGACGAAACTGGTCCCCTGATTTTAATGCGACAGGTTTAACTTTATCCCAAAACGGAGTCAAACATCCTGGAGCATATTGCCCACCCTTTCCGTCAGAAAAATATTTAGGCTGCCAACGATTAGGGTCAACATTTTTATCTGCTGAATTGACAGGTTCGTATCCTACATAATTAAAATACGGTTCACCATTCGAGCCTTCCTCTTCACCGTACTGATTCGAGCCGTCACCTTTTCGAGCTTCAATTACTGCTTTCGCAGCTAAATTACCAATACCTTCAGGTGTTTTAGGATCTAAAGATTTATTCATTGGATCTAAACCCAATTCTTTCATAAAATTTGTAAACAAGACTTTATCTGAAAAATAATATTCATTCATTGTGCGATATGCGGCATAACTAATTGCAATTTCTTTGTTTTCTAATGTCTGGTCTTTTGATGGTCGTCTATCAATACCTTCAAGATAGACAGGAACAGCTTTTTCGTCATACATCGACCAAGCGTCAAAAATGGAAACAAATATCAAAGCCAAATACCGAGAAGTGACGGTCGGTCTTGGATTGAATTTTTCAGTATCATTGGCCTGGGCAGTTAATGCCATATATCCCCACTTATAGGCGACATTATCAACCCCTTGGGGCTCTATTGTTTCAATCAAATTTGGTCGCTCGCTTTTATTTTGACCCTCTTTACAGCCAAAAAAAATTAGTGCAGTGAATAAAAGTAAAATTGTTCTTTTCATATTTTATTATTTTTAAGAAATGGCGATTAAATAGATTGAGATAAATGCCAACTTGTGAACCGCAAAGAAGCCGAAATAACGTTAATTTAATTTTGTCCATTATCTAATAAAGGTAGTAAAATATTGTCATAAATACATGACGACGCTAATGCTTGCGACCATAGCCTCTCCCCTCGTAGAAAACCCCCATTCCCCACAAATAAACCCTGATTTTAGCCACTCTTACCAGTTTATCTCAAAAAAAGTACGGTTTTTGCAACTTTCAAATCAACTAACCATACCGTCTCCCCCTTTCTACAGTAACCACATTTTTTTATGGTTATTATTTATAATGTATATTTACATGATTATAAATCACTTGACCTTAAACCTCCCACAATATTTAGAATATATCGTTTTAATTATTGGTCTCTTTACTACCAAAATTACATAATTTCCTGGTTCACCAATGCTCTAAAAAACCTTAAAGTATGATGCACTTTTTTCTACGAACAGCTATTATTTTTTCTTTTTTACTCCTGACGGGATTTTCTGTCAACGCACAGCACACAAAGACTTGTGACGCAGACCACATGACGGATTTGATCAAAGAAAAATTTCCAGAACACGCAGACGCATGGGAAGATTTTCATCAACGGGTCATTCCTGAACTAGTCAAAAACCAGCCACCAGCTCAACTAACAGCAGGAGAGATTCTCCGCATCCCGGTCGTAATACACGTGATCCATACCGGCGAGGCAGTAGGTACCGGTGCTAATCTTTCGGTCGCTCAGATTCAGGCACAGTTAGATATACTGAACGAAGATTTTGCTGCACAAAATGACAACTTTAACCAGACTCCAGCTCAGTGGACTTCCGTGATTGGCAATCCCAATATTCAATTTTGTCTGGCCAACGTTGATCCTGCGGGCAATCCGTCCAACGGTATCACACGGCACAACCTGACCGTCACTGGAACCAACACAAGCGATAGCAATATAGAAGATGGAATTAAACCACCAACGACGTGGAATTCAAATATATATTATAATATCTGGACCTTACCAATTCCCGGTACCACCGCCAGCGGAGGTACCGTCGGATATGCTTACTTGCCTAATAATTTTACCATCGGTTCTGATTTTGACGGAACAGTCGTCGACTGGAGATGGTTTGGTGGTCCTGGTTTTAACCAGTCCGGTTACAAAACGCTGACTCATGAAACGGGACATTACCTGGGTTTACCACATACATTTAATGATACGGATTGCAGCGGGGATGATAACATTGAAGATACACCAAATATCAGTGCTGCAACCGCTAGTTTAATTCCTGGTTTAAGCTGTAGCAATGATAATTTCCCAACGGGACCAAGTTCTTGCGGCAATGAGCATATGTATGTCAACTACATGGATTATGTAAACTCCGATTATTGTTATACCTCTTTTACGGCAGGACAAATCGCGGTGATGCGGGGTGTCCTGGAAGGAGATCGTCCATTTAATTATGGTAGCCGACTGGCGCTGATTAACAATAGTAATACAGCTTGTGCTTCGGCCGCTAATAATATCGGAATTACATCCGTTGCTCAGCCAACCGCTGGAACAAACTGTACGCCGGGTCCGGTTACTCCACAGGTTACCGTGGGCAATTTCGGAACAGAAGCCGTTACTACTTTTTCTGTTTCCTATCAAATTGACAACGGAACATTGGTGAGCGAAAACTTTGTTGACAACATAGCCAGTGGAGGTACGGTTACCGTTAGTCTTCCGGTTTTCACCCCACCGACCAGCGCATATGATTTTACCGTTTATACCCAAAATCCAAACGGCGTAACCGATACACAAACAGATAATGATACGACGGTTATCTCTTCCGTCCTTGTTACACCACAAGGATTACCACTGTTAGAAGACTTCACTGCTGTGCAAATTAATCCAACCGCTGCAGGTTCTTATACTTTTAATCCAGACGAAGACGCTTTTGCGTGGCAACGGGTTCCTACTTCGGCCAACGGTTCTGCCGGAGGATCTATTTTGTTTGATAATTATGATGGAGATAGTGGAAATAATCCTTTTGGAACCATTGACGCTTTTATTAGCCCAGTCCTGGACTTATCCAATAGCAATAATACTACGTTGACTTTCGATATTGCTTACGCACGATACGAAAATAATGGAGAATATTTTAATGACAGTATGCGGATTTTGATTTCTACTGATTGTGGTAGCAACTATAACGAATTGGTTTTTAACGAAGGAGGTGCGACCCTCGAAACAGGAGCTGCCACCGGAGCTGCCTTTTCACCTTCCAGCGGCGAATGGGAAAACCGAACTGTTAATCTAAACAATTACGACGGTCAGTCTACTGTATCAATCGCTTTTGTAAATATATCTGGATGGGGAAATCGTTTGTTTTTAGATAATATTAATATTACAGAAGATGAAAATGTTTGCGATCTGGCCGCTTCCATTGTTACCAACAATGTAACTTGTTTTGGAGATTTTAGTGGTTCCGCACAAGCGATCGCGCAAAATGGAACGCCACCTTATTCCTATCAATGGAACAATGGACTGACTGATGAAACAATTGACTCCGGAGCAGGAGTTGTTTCCGTCACCATCACCGACGCAAACGGATGCAATATAACTGTTAGCAACGAAATACTTGAGCCCCAACCGATCAGTTTGGGAGTAAATAAAACCAACGAATCAACTGCGGGTGCCAACGATGGTACCGCAACAACCCTGGTCAGCGGTGGTACAGGATCTGATTATAGTTTCAACTGGAGCAATAACGCAACAACTGCCTCGGTCACAAACTTAGCACCGAACGAATATACAGTTACGGTTACCGACGAGAATGGTTGTACACAAGAAGTGAGCTTCGTCATTCAGCCGGGTCAGGCAGACTGTAGTCAGCTATCTCTAGTATTACAACCAACGGAAGCTAGTTGTGCGGATAGCAATAATGGAAGTATCAACGCCATTCCAACGGGAGGATCCGGTAGCTACCAATACGCCTGGTCGAATGGCATGTCTTCACAAAACATAAATAATTTATCATCCGGAACTTATCAGTTAACGATTACCGATCAAATGGGTTGCACGCTGAGCAAGACGACTATTGTCAATGCACCAGTGGCTTTAACTGCTACCATATCTGCCACCGAAAGTCAGGCAGCTAGTGCGCCTCCAAATGGTACAGCCACAGTCAACGCAAATGGTGGAACAGGAAATTATACTTACCAATGGTCAAATGGTGGTAATACTGCGACCATTATTGAATTGTCGGTCGGTACTTACTCCGTTAGTGTTTATGACAGTAATCAGTGTACCTGGACGGGAAGTGTAGAAGTTACCGAGGAAGTAATCGATTGTAGCAGTTTAAATTTAGAAATTACTAGTAATAATATCAGTTGTTTCGGAATGGCAGATGGATTCATCCATGCGACGGCTTCCGGTGGATCGCCAGAGTATATTTACCAATGGAATAATGGAATGAATTCAGCTAACATTGTAGATTTACCTGCTGGAATTTATCAGTTAACTATTACCGATATCAATGGTTGTTCCGTGGTAGAAACGACAGAGATTACCGAATCTACTCCACTGCTTGCGAATTTACATTCAAATAGTGATCCTTGCAGCGTAGGAGGAACCGTATCCGTTGGCCCGACAGGAGGAATCGGTGGTTATCAGGTAAGTTGGAGTAACGGAACATCCGGGTTTACCAATAATGTTAATCAAAGTGGAACCTATCAAGTAACGATTACCGATGGAGCAGGATGTACCGTTACCGACGCCATCGACATGACAATAGTTGATACAGCTTTGGAACTGATAGTAAGTACAGAAAATACCAGTTGTGCAGATAATAATGATGGATTGGCCGCCGCAACTGTAGCTGGAGGAACAACGCCCTACAATTATAACTGGAGTACCGGAAGTACGGAAAATAGCATTGATAATCTAGCGGCTGGTACTTATTCTGTAGAAATAACCGATGCAACAGGATGTCAACAAAATCAGATTTTTACGGTAACCGCTCCTGATCCAGTCCTTTTAGATTGTTCAGGAACTCCGGAAAGTAACGGAGTCGATGGTTTTGTGCAAGTAAGCGTTTCTGGTGGAATTGCTCCTTATCAATACAACTGGAGCACAGGAGATACGGGGTCTTTTGTTCAGGAAATCACCAATGGTAGTTATGACGTAACCGTAACGGATCAGAACGGCTGTAGCTCAATATGTACCGTGGATTTGATTCCGACCAATACCGAGATGCCTGCCAACTTTGCAACACTGGATGTCTTTCCAAATCCGGCAAGCGAACAGTTATTTATTCAAGCCAATTTACTAGAAAATGAGTCAGTCAATCTTAGTTTGGTCAACCTGATTGGTGAGGCAGTTTGGACCGCAAATACAAACGGAACAGCGATTCAGCAAATCATTGAAGTAGCAGACCTCGCGGCTGGAACTTATCTACTACGATTAGAAACAGCAAAAGGATCAGCCGTACGAAAAGTCGTAATTTTTTAGAATTGACAAAAATAATTTAACGATACATAAAGTTTTTTTTAAAAGAATTTTCTGAGAAGATCGGTTAGAACCGGTCTTTTTTTTTATACTTTTCAGTTTTATTGAGCAAAAAAAATAAGTATTATTGCAAGGAATATATATTTCAAATTATCAGGGAATCGAAATTAATTTTTTTATAAAAAACATACATCATTATGAACTTACCTTTTTTCAATATTATCAAAGAAGTAATCAAAAGCGTAAAAAATAAAAACCAAAGCGATCCTAATGTAAAAACGGCAGATCCTTCGGTTTTTGACAAGATTCAGGATCATGTCAATAATGCTAAACCAAAGGATTCTGGTAGCTTTATTGATGATATGAAACGCAACGTCAATCATGTGCAGCGTGAAAACCGGGACAACCCCAACGTAGCTACGGCGGATCATTCTGTTTTTGAAAATATGCAGAAAGAACTGGAAGCATTAAAGTCCAGATTTGCGGAGCAAAATAGCTCACCAGCAACTACTCCTTCTGCTCCTGGTACTTCGCCTTCAACTAACAACTATGACACTGTTGAAACCAAGAGAACGCCAGCAGTAGAGCAGGTTTTAGCGATGACTAATAGTGGTGGTGGAAGTTTGTCAATGCGTACGCAGCCAGATATGGGCGCTCCTCATCTGGATACGCGGGTTGCAGATTCTTCGATGGTCAAAGTGATCGAATATTCTAAAAATAGTATTCACCTCGATGGCAAGAATACCCGTTTTGTGAAGGTGGATGTAAACGGTCAGATTGGCTGGTTACTGGAAAGTTATTTGAATTTTAACTAGAAACTTTGGAATAACTAAATGTTAATCAGTCCCTTGTTACGCAATGCTATCGTAAGAAAGAAGACACAGATTATCGAACATCCCCAATTATACTTAAAAACTCCCGAACGACCATTCAGTCATTCGGGAGTTTCTAATTATGACTTACATCCTGATTTTCTTTCTCTTTAGCATTCTTAATCATAGACATCGTAAATCCACCAAGCACCAGAATAATAAAGCCCATCAGTAAATAAAGCCAGAGACTATTGGCAAAAAGCGGTGTAGATGCATCTTCATCCGTCACCTTTCGATAGACTGCTTTTCCGAGTTGAACGGGCGTTGGTTTTTCAGGAATGTTCTTTTTGAAATTAGCGAGGTCATACCGCGGATAATTTAACTTTTGATTACCATACTGCAAGGCATAAGGTGGTTTTCCATCAAAACGAGCAAGCAGATAGTGTTCGGCTCCTTTGACTGCTACAGCAGAAATATCGAGCATTTGGTTGTCCTGGTTCTGAATCGTAACTTTTATTTTACTGGTCAGGCCTTCGTCAATTATAAAAACATTATTCCCAAAAGAACTGAGCGTTCCGCTACCAGCATTCGTCCACCGTTCACGCCAACCCGTTTCCGTTCTGATACTGTCTTTTAAAAAATAGACTGAAAAATTTCGGTAGTAATCATAGTCTACTTCCGGATTTATTTTTAGATAACTAACAGGAACGGTCTTTCCCAAATCAATCAATAGTTCACTGGTTTTGGTTTTGGATACCGGCTCGTGGCTGATCGATTTTGGCAACCAGTTTTCGTATGTTCCAGTCGTTATGGAGGCAGTATTAATAATGACCGCACTAAGCACAGGTTTTTCGCTGGTATTTATTTTTGCTCTCAAAAAAGGATAATTCACCGGATCGAAATCCAGACGCGTAAACCGGTATTTGTCCGGCAGGGCTACGATCCGATAATCTTCAGTTATGGTAAACCACTCTTTCTGATCCATACTTCCTTCCAGCAGAACTTTCCAGTCAAAGTCATCATTTTCAAGGTCAAGATTGACCTGGCTTAGCATCGGTTGGTCCGATATTTTAAAAGTAAAATAATGATCGTTGCCCTTTCTCGTACGATTGATAATCGCGGAAGGGACCGCCCGTAGAATGGTACGCGGTTGGTCTTTGATCAGTAAATAAGGTTGCTCTACCGCACTGCCATTATTGTCTTTTCCAAAAATTCGAATACTTGCGTAAGAATCATTTAACCGACCAAAAGACGCGACGGGTAAATCTACCCGATGCCACTGATTGGTGACACTGTTTACGGGATGTTCGTAATAACCCTGACCGTAGGAAAAGTATCCCATCCACAGAATCAGAAAGCATAACACACATTTTTTATTTTTCAGCAATTGCATTTTCGTATTTTTTATATAGAAATGGAATAACGAGCAAGAGTACACCGAGACTAATCAGCACCACCGTTTTTCCAATGGTATCTAATCCGGCAAAGTCGTACAAAAAGAATTTTATTAATGTTAATCCAAAAATTGCGAAAGCCAGATAACGCAAGTATTTATTTTGTTTATAAATTCCCCATCCGATCAGTCCCAGAGCGTAGGCACCCCACAAGATACTCAGTCCAAAACGGTGCGGTTGCAACGACCCTTTCATATCCATCCATCCGGTTAATTCAAAACTTAGTATCGCTAAAATAGATAAATGAAAGACAACCATAAATCCGATATCGAGCCATTTATTTTTAAAAAATGCCTTGATCGTTTTCGCAGACATGATGATCATTACACTCGCTGCGGCCAAACTAAGGTAACGCACTACGAGGTGCATAATCGTTCGATTAAAATCAGGAAATTGTGCACGTTCTATCCAGTTATTCCACAACTCCAGGAGTGCTTCCTGACCTCCGGTAATAAACATAAAGAGCGTCAAACCCATTAAGGCCAGACTGACCACTCCTGATTTTTTATTCTTAATAAACCGCAGATTAATCCACGCTAAGATACTGAAAAACAACATGGAGTAAATAAAAAGAGAAGCAACGTTGAATTTTAAATAACTATCATTCGCTGGAATGGTGGTCCGCTCTTCTCCCGTTGTTTCCACAACTGCCGAAAGATTGTAACCCTGTGTCCAGAACAACTCTATTTCAATAAAAAAGGTTAAGTATAGAATGGTGATAAAGATGCCGGGTAGTAAACTGGTCAACAATAACATGGTATTTTCTTTTTTAATACCCGTATGTTGTCTGGTTCTAAAATGTAAAAAAGCAAGGAGGCCAAAGCCAATAACAAAGAGCGCATTTAATAAAAACCCAGGATTTAATATTGGTATAATAGGTTCTATCTCTCTGCTGTAGATGCTTATTTTATGGTCTCCCCAGGAAGCAACCAATCCTCCCAGTGACAGTACCATTCCAACGTATGACATTTTCTCGTAAAAATAAATATCCTGTTTTCTGGCAATCCAAAACAAGAGGACCGCTTCCGCGAGCCAAATCATCGGTACCCAGTTGCCTTCCAGTTGTACAGGTACCGCGATGGTAATAAAAACCAGTACCAATCCGGAAATAATATAAAACAAGCTTTTATCTGCCAACCGATATTTATAAATTAATGCACTGACGCCAAAGTGTACCAAAGCATTTAACAAGGTAAATAATCCCAGTAAATTTGACAGGTCCGCCGTTTCCGAAAGCACATAAAAACCCAATCCATAAAAAATGAAGGCATTCATCAAAACCAAGGCTACATCACTACGGACAAACTTTTCGAGTCGCCATAATTTATACCCCAAAAATGCCGCGTAGAAGGTAAGAAAATAGATTATACCAAAAGTAAAAACAACCGACTGATGACTCACCCGATACCCTTCCAGTACGACCCAAAATCCAAAGATTCCATAGGTAATAAAGAAGGCCAGATGATAAAGTGCTTTCCAATATTTTCGTACCGAAACCAATAACACACCGACATTGATAATCGCCATATAACTAAACATAAAGACCTCTCCCCCGTTGTCACTGCTCAATAAAAAAGGCACCGCATAACTGCCCACCAATCCCAGTACGGCAATAATTTGACGATTGTAATTTAATGCGGCGACCACGGTAAAAACGGTCAACACTGCCATTACCCCAAAAGCAATTTCCTGTGGTATAATTCCATAGAAGTTATGCGCAAAGAAAGTCATAAAATATAAGATCGTGACGGCACCACTGATGATGACCGCACTGAGTTTTTCGTAATCTTTCTTTAATTTAAACGCGGTTATTACCATCCCCACTCCCAGTATATATCCGAGAATAATCCGGGTCATTGGATTGATAAAATCATTGTTGATCGCATAACGTCCACCAATGGCTGCCCCCATTACGAGAATGAGAATTCCGATTTTACTGATCAGATTTTCACCAATAAATTTTTCAAAATCCACAGGCATCTTCCAACCTTTTTTTGGTGGTACGGGTACTCGTTTCGGAGTGGGACGCGGAGGATTGACAGGTGGTACAGCAGTGGAGGTGTCGGGAGATTCTACTAATACAGGTTCGGAAATCACGAGCGGAGCGCTTACTGGATCGTCCAGAACGGGTACTTCGGGAACAGAAACCTCTCCGAAATTAAGTTTATTTTTTACCATTTCTACCTCCCGGCGCAGCTGATTTAGCTCGTGCTGAACAACATCCTGCTTGCGATTAAGCGCGTCCATTTTTGCCAGTAATTGACGCAAATAAGCTTCGTTAATTTCCATAAGTAGTCTTTTTGTGGGGATAAAGGTGCATTACTTACCGCCTAAAATAGTAATTCTTAGACCAAAAGGGAGAAAATTATAGATGAATGGACTGTTTTTAGGAATGGCGATTAAATAATGGATTGCCGGTTGCGACAACGAGTGTTTTATTGTTGGGTGGTGTAGTTGTGTTATTGGTTTAAAACCATTCAAAAGTAAAAAAGCCGTAAACACTTGTTTACGGCTTTTGTGCCCGAGGGGGGACTCGAACCCCCACGCCTTGCGACACACGCACCTGAAGCGTGCACGTCTACCAATTCCGTCACTCGGGCCTTACACAGGGTGATCAATTTTCAGTTTAATTACCCTGTATTTTTTTCATCGGCAAATGTACTAAATAACTTAATAATTTTTTTAAAAAAGTAGATTTCCTTTTCCTAAAATCTATTCTAGAATTTTTCTATTTTTTGCTCCGGACCGTTTAAGAATACTTAAAGAAGAAGGTCCCGTAAATATGATTCATGAATCATACCTGCGAGACCATCTTTTTAACTGGGGAAATATCTACTTCCCTGAGCACTCGCTACTCTCCTCCACGGTATGGAATCACCTTTTTTTCTTTGGGTTTTAACTTCTGCTCTTGTTTTCCAAATGGTTCCTGTAATATTTTTTTGGGCTTTTTCTTAACCGATTGAGCGGTTCGTGGATGCACCAATTTCATTTCTTTTACCAAGTGTCCGGCCCCCGCATATTTGTCAATAATAAAAAGAATATATCGGGCATCCACCATAATATTCCGACAGATAGAAGGATCATAATTAATGTCGCTCATCGTTCCTTCCCAGACGCGATCAAAATTAAGTCCTACTAAATTTCCGTGCGCATCAATCGCCGGACTACCGGAGTTACCACCCGTTGTATGATTAGAACCTAAAAAACAAACGGGCATTTTACCATCCGCCGTCGCGTAATTACCGTAATCCCGGGAAGCATTTAATTCCAGTAATTTTTTAGGAACATCAAACTCGTAATCTCCCGGCTGGTATTTTGCAATCACTCCATCCAGGGTAGTTAACGGATTATAAGTGATGCCATCACGAGGCTGATAGCCCTGTACTTTTCCGTAAGTAACCCGCATGGTAGAATTGGCATCCGGCCAAAAACGTTCATTGGGAAAAACCTCCATTAATCCAGCCATGTAACGACGCTGTAAGTCCGCAATCGCTCCATTAATTTCACGGTAACGTCCCGCTATCTTTTCCTGATAAACGTTGCTAATTTTCGTAGCCATTTTAAATAACGGATCACTTTTTATTTTTTTGATCGCCTCCTCCGGGCTTTGGTTAATCGTTTGTAACACTTTATTTTTATCTAAAACCATTGACTTGGCAAATACTTCTTCGGCCAGTTGATCATAATTTCGAATCCTGTTAGCCATCAAATAATTTTGCATAGAAGCAGCAATCTCTTTTGCACCATCAGCGTTTCCGTACATTTTTGTCAACCGTGCAAAAACTTGCTGGTCAATTTTTGGGCTATAATTTTTATAGAAATTTTCCATCGGGCCAGCGAGGCGCTCTTTGTATTTATCAAACCCTTCTTTGCCGTTTTTATCATAAGCATCCGACAGTCGACGCAGGTAAGTAATAATCCGCATCGCCTCGATATTTCTACCCATAATTTCGTTGTAATAATTGGTAGACAATACATAAGGTTCCAATATTTTATATTTCTCTTTAAACTGCGGGAGGATATCACCATACTTTGCTTTCAATGCTGGATTGGCATCTACCTCGATTTGAAATTCTTTTTCGAGATTTGTCTTTTTAGCCAATGCGTTGGTTGCGATCAGCCCTTGATTTTCACCAATCCATTTTTTCCAGTAATTGGCAACCCTGGCAAATTTACTGGCATATTGAATCTTTGTTTTTTCGTCTTTTCGCATTTCTGCGTCCAGTATTTTTAGAGCGGCATCGCGAATCTCGATCCGAGCGGGGTTAACCGTTTCTATCAATTGTTGAACAGCGACGCCCGGCAAGTATTGATTGGTTCGTCCGGGAAAACCAAAAATCAAGGTAAAATCTCCTTCCTGTACACCATCTAAAGAAATCGGTAAAAAATGTTTTGGTGCATAAGGTTTGTTTTTTTCGCTATACTCCGCTGGCTCATTATTCGGTCCGGCATAAATTCTAAATAAAGAAAAATCTCCCGTATGTCGTGGCCATTCCCAATTATCTGTATCCGCGCCAAATTTGCCAATGGATTCCGGCGGTGCACCGACCAATCTCACGTCATTATAAGTAACCGTAGTAAAAGAAAAATATTGATTGCCATGATAAAACGGTCGGATCATCAATTCTTCAAATGGTCCTAATTTTTTATTTTCTTTGAGCGTCGCCATATTTTTATCCACCTGAGACTGTCGTTCTTTAGTGCTCATCTTATCCGTCACTCCCGCGAGCATCGCTGCGGTTACGTCGTCGATCCGTACAATAAACCGCGCAAACAATCCCGGATTGGTCAGCTCTTCCTGAAAGTTTTTTGCCCAGAAACCATTCTTTAAATAGTTTTTTTCTAAAGTCGTATGCGACTGAATTTGTCCATACCCACAGTGGTGATTGGTTAGTAAAAGTCCCTGATCCGAAATAACTTCCGACGTACAAAAACCACCAAAATGTACAATGGCATCTTTAAGACTTCCCTGATTGACACTGTAAACCTGTTCGGCGGTGAGCTTCATGCCCATCGTTTGCATTTCGCCTTCGTTCAGGGCTTTGAGAAGTTGTGGAAGCCACATACCTTCGCCCGCACGAAGGGTGCACGTAGTGGAGAAGAGAAAAATTACAAGTAATATTTTGTTTGTCATAATATTTAATTTGGTAATAAAATTTGAACAACTTATTTTACAAAAAAGGTATCCGATAAACGAATGTACTTTTTAATAAACTGCTTCTGTAAAATTAAGAAAATTTATGGTCTACCCGTAGAAAAACTTGTCAGATTAGCTTACTTTTAAACAAAAAATGCTTTTCCAAAATAATCTGATAGACTTAACGACGCTCCCACAACTAGATAATACAAAGATGGAATCGTTGAGTCCATCCTATCTTAAAGTCTCCTATTTGGGAACAACAATTTTCTTTCTGATTCTGGCAGCTATACTAATGGGCATTCGCTTATTTGCAGCATTTGATATTCCTTTTTTAGTAGAATTAGGCGTTGGAAGTGGCTGGTTATTATTACTGGTCTTTTCATTGTGGCATGCTTACGAAGATTTTCAGATACAGGGTTTTGCTATTCGCGACCGGGACCTGACTTATCGTTCGGGTGTATTTTTTCGTCGAACTACCGTAATTCCTTACAACCGAATTCAACACGCAGAAGTAAAACAGGGACCGATTGAACGACGATTCAAATTGCAGGGTTTAGAAATTTATTCTGCCGGAGGAGATGGTAGTGATCTGTATATTCCGGGTTTGCAAGCTGCCCGGGCAGACCAGTTAAGAGATTTTATTATTGAAAAAGTGGGACGAAATGAACCATAATACTTCGTCTTTGCGGGAAGAAACGCGACAGTCTCCGGTGGCCATTATTATCATCTTACAACGATTGTTTGTCATAATTATCAAAAGCGCGTGGCCAGTATTTGTATTTTATTTTATCAACCCGCAAAGTAAGTTTGAATATATTTTGACGCTGATCGGAATTGGTGCCGTGGCGCTTTCTACGGTTGGTTCGCTGATTTCTTATTTTACTTTTTATTTTCGATTAGCAGAAACCGAGCTGGTCATGCGTTCGGGATTATTAAATAAAACTTTTCGTACCATTCCCTTTGATCGAATACAGACTATTAGTTTTACACAAAATATTATACACCGAATTTTTAACGTCGTACAACTCGACCTGGATACCGCCGGTTCCAGCGGTAGTGAACTGGCCATTAAAGCGCTTAGTCACAAAGAGGCCAACGCCATTAAAGCGTTTATTGTAGATCGTAAAAAGTCGTCGCCGGAAGTATCTGGAGAAATAGAAAATTCCGAAATTCCCGATGATTCATACCAAACTATCGTTTCCGTAAAACCAGAAAAAACACTACTGCAACTTTCTATAAAAGATTTGTTAAAAATCGGTGTTTCCCAAAATCATCTTCGTACGGCAGGCATTATGGTTGCTTTTGTATTTGGACTTTCCCAGTACGCAGAAGAATTATTAAGTAAAGAAAAAGAAGCAGAAATATGGTTGTTGCTTTTTGGTTCTATGGCAATTATTGCTGCACTGGTCATACTCATTCTCATTGCAGCCTTTTTTCTAAGTTTATTCAATACCGTCCTGCGATACTACAATCTGCGGGTAATACAAACCGACGGAGGCTACACGATTACCTCCGGCCTGTTTACCAAAACCGAACAATCCGCGCAGCACCAAAAGATTCAATTACTGGAATGGGAAAATAATCCGATCAAAAGATTTTTTGGTATTTACACCCTTTATTTAAAACAAGCAGCAAGCGCTACGCTCAATCGCCAAAAGACCCTCGTTGTTCCCGGTTGTTATCTTGCTCAGATTGAGGCCATCCGAGACAGTTATTTCACTGATTTTCATAAAGCTGATTTCAAAGAATACGCTATTAGTCCGCTAGTAATTGGACGGATCGTTTTATACCTCGGAGTCGCTCCTGCTTTGTTATTTGGAGTAATATATTTAGTAAAAACTTACTGGGCTTTTTTAATAATGGGATGGATTCCAGTTGTCTGGTTTTTAGCCAAAATATATCACCAAAAATGGCGCTACGCGATCAGCCCACAAGGCGTCTACCTAACCAAAGGCTTTCTGGGACAACAAGCCGCTATTTTACGATGGTATAAAGTGCAAGCCATCACGTTGAAACAGAGTCCTTTTCAACGAAGAAAAACACTCGCTACCCTCGTATTCTCCACCGCTGGTGGAAATTTATCCCTTCCCTATATTCCACTGACACAGGCAAAGTTGCTGCGCGACTATGTACTTTACGCAGTGGAACGATCTACGGACGACTGGATGTAATTTTATTCCGTTTGCCCTCCTCCAACAGCAGCCGGATTCCGGAAAACGCTAGTGCGTCGGGAACTAAATAACCGGGCATATTGATCAACGTAGAAATACCATTACCAACAGTACAAATACACTAAGGGTAACTAACTAGTGGTTTATAGGGGTAAACCCCCCTTTTTGCATTTTCAAAAACTATATGATAAAAATACCATTATAATACCAAATAATACAACTTAAGTTAAGTTATATTAACACAGTACATTCCACAAAATTCTCTCTATAACCATTTATTCATAATTTAAACAACTGATTGTTGTTTAAACTTTACCTTGCGCCCTTTTGGCAAAAATTTTATCATAATGAAGTACATAACTACTATTATTTCTATTTTCGCAATGCTCTTGTTGGTTCCATTTATAGCCAATGGACAAACTAAAGTCACTGCAAAGAAAGTCGACCTTGGTGAGAACAGTCAAATATTTCAAAAATTCACAACGCCCGACGTCTATCAGATTAATACACGTCAAATTGCCGCCATGTTAGAATCGCCTGATTTTGATAGTGAAATAAGATTAGAATTTAATGCGCAACAAGACTGGGAACTGGAATTGTATCCAGTAGAATTACGCAGTCCTGATTACAAACTCAACGTACTTACCGCCAACGGAGTAGAAGAACGAAGAGATACAGAAACAAAAACTTACTATGGCTATTTGAAAGGCCGTCCCGAAACCGAAGCCAGGGTAACAGTGAAAGATGGTTTTTTATATGGATATGTTCAAGATGGAGAAAACACCGTTTACTTCGAACCCGCTAAACGTTTTCAAGCTAACTTAAACCAAGGAGAAGTCGTACTTTATAAGCCAAGTCAAATCACTGCAAAAACGGGTACTTGCGCGCACAAAGAAAAAAAAGATAAGGATACCAACGCAAATACCAATCCTCCGCAAACACTTACCGCCGCTGGAGATTGTTTTGAACTGGATCTTGCCATTGCTACCGACTTTAGCTACTACACCGCCCGTGGTTCTGACATTGGTGCCGTAACGGCTTACACAATGGGTGTTATGAATAATGTCGCTTCTAATTATCAGTTAAGTGGAAGCACCAATTTTGCAGATGGAATTGAATTTTTAATCGTAGAAAATTTTGTAGTTACCATACCAAACGGAGATCCATGGACATCCGTTTCTGATGCGGTAACACTACTCGTAGACTTTAGAGCATGGGGAAACAGCGATGGATTTTCTAGTGTCCATGATTTAGGACAACTGTGGACCGACCGTGATCTTACCAGTACTGATGATGAAGGTGTTGTTTCAAATTCCGTAATTGGTTTGGCTTATACGAGTACAAATGTTATTTGCTCATTTTCCAGATATCATATTTTGGAAGATTTTTCTACCACCGCTGCTCAATTACAAGCGCTTACATCGCACGAGATAGGACATAATTTTGGTGCACAACACGTTTCGGGTATCACCAATATTATGTTGCCTACATTAACGGTTACCAATACCTGGGCAGCAGATTCTAAAAACTCAGCCAATCAAGCGATCACCAATGCTTCTACGGGAGGAAATGCCTGCCTGGCACCTTGCTCTTCGGGACCACCCATTAGTAACTTTACCGCCAATAGCTCAGTGGGGTGCGCTGGAACAGCTATTACTTTTTTTAATAATTCCATCAACGGTACCAACAGCTGGAACTGGTCTTTTCCCGGTGGGAATCCTTCAAGTTCTACCTTACAAAATCCAACGGTAGTTTACAACAGTATCGGTAGTTACAGTGTATCACTAACGGCTGGAAACGGATCAGGAACCGGAACCACAGAAATGAAAACTGACTTTGTAAGTATCGTACAAGGTCCTTCTGCTGCGTGTACCCCCGAAGGAAGTATTGGCAATGGTGGAATTCGTTTTTTTTCCCTGGCGAATATTAGTAACGCTTCTGGCAACGCAACGCAGGACGGATTTATATATCAGGACAATGCATGTCTACAAGTTACTGATTTGGAACCAGGTACGACCTATCAAGGTGGTTTCACCGTTGGCGATAACAGTACCGGGTTAAATGAAGCAGTAAGAATTTATATCGACTATAACAATGATGGTGACTTTTTGGATGCGGGTGAATTAATTTTTACAGACAATTTTATTTATAGAGGTGGGCCTTTTTCATTTGATTATACGACTCCCTCCGCTCCACTTGTTACTGGTGCTATTTTAAGAATGCGCGTGATCGCTAATCAAAGTATCAGCAATGCCTGCCAGAATATAACCACTGGACAAGTAGAGGACTATGGGGTTGTTTTTCCAGGAGTCGCATCATCATTACCCGTTACATTGACCAGCTATGATGCTGTACCACGAGATCAGACCAGTTTGCTGAACTGGACAACTGAATCAGAGTACAACAACGATTACTATACTCTGGAATATTCTACCGATGGCAGAAACTTCGAAATTCTGGATGAGGTAAGTGGAAAAGGAACCACTGCGGAAATAAGTAATTATGATTATATCCATAAGACGCCGATCATTGGTGACAATTATTACCGACTGACGCAGACGGATTTTGATGGAACACAGGAAGTGCTCGGTACCAGAGTCGTCACCTTTAAAACCGATGAGATCATTGTAAAAATTCAGCCAAATCCAATTTTCGATCAGTTGTTACAAACAGCTTATATTTCGCCAGAAGACGGAATCGTAGACATGGCGGTGATAGGAGTAGATGGTAAAATTATTCGGGAACGAAGAGAAAGCGTGGTAGCGGGTACGAATATGATTGATCTGGATCTTCCGGGACTTGGCAACGGTATTTATTTTCTAAGAACGGTACAGGGAGAAATAATCAAAACAAACAGGTTTGTAAAAACAAATTAATCTTGTTTTGACATTATACTTGTTACCCTTTAACAAATTGGTAACATTGGTTATCAACAATCAATTTTCAGAAAGCGCTTGATGGTTTCAACACCATTAAGCGCTTCCTGATTATTTGCTAACGCATACTATCAAAAGTGAGTATCACCTCTGCGGGTTCATAATCCCGGATGATAGACACGCTTACCTCTTCACCTGGTTTATACTTTTCGAGTATCAAAATCAGCTCTCCCCTGTTGTCGACTTTTTCACCATTGATAGCTGTAATCACATCTCCCAAAACAATTGATCCGTTGCGCATCCGTTGCGTAGGTCTCAGGCCAGATTTTTCGGCGGCACCTCCTTTAATTATTTCTAAAATTAAAATTCCTTCCATCCCCATTCTACGCATCACCTGCGGACTGGCAAGTTCTACTCCAAGTGTCGGTCGATTTATTTTTCCGAACTCAATTAAATCCGGTACCACCCAATCCACTACGTGTGAAGGAATCGAAAACCCGACACCCGCATACGCACCCGATGGACTAAAAATGGCCGTATTTACACCAATCAACTCACCCCTGGAATCCAGTAACGGTCCGCCGGAATTACCGGGATTAATGGCAGCATCCGTCTGAATTACATCGCGGATGGGCACCTTGCCTACAGACTCGATCTCGCGTCCAAGCGCACTGATGATGCCCGTAGTCAGCGTCTGATCCAACCCAAAAGGATTTCCGATCGCGAAGACTGATTGTCCCACTCTTAAGTTATCAGAGGCACCAACGGGAATTGGTTGCAGGTCCATATCTTTAGCTTCAATTCGAAGCACTGCCAGGTCTTTTTCGGGAGCTGCACCCACCAGCTTTGCGGGGTAAGTCGCCTGATCGGCAAAGGTTACCGTAGCTTTGTCGGCTCCCTGAATCACGTGATAGTTGGTAATGATATGACCTTTCTCATCCCACACAAATCCGGAACCACTTCCTCTTGGAATCTCACTGACATTACGGGACCAGTAATCCCTCCGGAGGTTTGAGGTGGTGATAAAAACAACAGAGGGAGCCGCGCGTTCAAAAAGGTTAATGGTAGCGACTTCGTGATCCGTAAAACGATCATTTTTTGCTACGGTTTGCGGACTATCCGAACCTGGACTTTTACGCAGCATCCTTTGATCCTGATCCGTATTTTTTCCAGATGTTTCCTGTCGATTTTGCCACGAAGTTCCAATCAAGAAGCCAGCGACAAGTAGTAAAATTCCAAAGAGCGATGCGAATATATTTTTCATAAGTGGTTGAATTATTTATTGTTCATTCTACAAAGATACAATTGTCTTCGACGGATATAATATTTGTGAAATTATTTTGCGAAAGCTGTTCCAGTACTGAGCTACTATGACCGCTTGGCGGAACAGTCCTTGAAATATCTTCTTTACTGCAAGCGCAAACAAGCAGTAAAGAAAACAAGAAAGGTAGTTTTAGATTTTCTATTTTTATTTTCATAAAAAGCAATTCAGTTTTTCCTCTAATGTTGCTGTTTAGAAATTTTGAAATAACCCTTATATTATAATCAATGGTTCGGTAACTTTTAATTTGGAGGTGATTGCATTAAAAATTTGGCTTGTTAGCCTGTTGGCTATTAGCTAGTTGGCTTCTCTTCAACGTATTTCACGAATGAGGGAAGCCAACTAGCCAACTGCTAACCAGCTAACAGCGAAAAAATAATCCCTATTTGAAAGTTAATCTCAAAAATTAGCTAATCTAAAAAGTTACCGCACTGTTAATAATATAAGATCGTAGTTATTTAAGGATTTTTTCGCTACTGCAAATTTACTAAATTCACAGAAGTCAACAAGTCCGGTGATGCCTTTATTGATTGTTAAATTTTATAAAATAAAACCCCACAAATCCCCGTACCTCTATTTTTTCCGTAACTTCCCTTTTCAATTAAAACGTAGTATAATATGAAGTATTTTTTCATTATCATTATTTCTTTGCTAACGCAGTCCCTTTCCGCTCAATCCCTCAAAACAATGACGCCGGAGACCTTTAATAGCTGGAATACGATCAAGGAAACCCGTATTTCCAACGATGGACAATATGTGGTTTATAATGTTGGCAACGAATCCGGTGATCCTACTTTACACATCTATAGTAACGCTACGGGAAATACGATTCGCTTTCACCGTGGTAGCAAACCACAGATCAGTGCCGATAATCAATGGCTGGTTTTTAAATTATCTGCGGCCAAAGATACCGTTCGACAATTAAAAATGAAGAAGGTAAAAAAAGAGGATTTACCGAATGATAGCCTTGTTATTTATCACCTAGAGAATCGCTCCGTCATCACCATTCCGGACGTACAGTCTTACAAATTACCCCAGGAATGGGACGATTGGCTGGTCTATAAAAAAGAAGCGGTACCTCTTCAACCCCAGGAAACGGTTCCCAATGATACCACCAGCCAGAAAGTTAAAAAACCTAGAAAGCCAAAAAAAGATGATGGAACACTGCTGGTATTCTACGATTTAAAAACCAGAAATACAATTAGTTATCCCGGCGTTTTAAAATATAAAATTGCTAAAAAACAACCCTCTGCTATTTTTTCCAATTCTGGCAAATACGACGGGTTTCAATCAGGAGTTTATTATTTTGATTTTAAAAATCAAAAAGAACGACCGCTCTATCGGGGTACCGGAACATACAAGAAATTACAGCTGGACGAAAGCGGACAACAGGCCGCTTTTATTGCCGACCTGGATACAACTAAAATAAAGGCGCGCCCCCTCTCTTTGTTCTACTGGAAAAATAGTAAGGATACCGCAGCATTGGTGGTCTCTTCTTATCCAATAAACAATCTTGAGTCGACTACTTTTCTTTCCGAAAACTACCAGCCCCGATTTTCTAAAGATGGAAAAACCTTGTTTTACGGTACGGCACCGTTTCCTATTTTACAGGATACCAGCTTATTAGAAGAAGATATTGTCAACGTTGAAGTCTGGCATTATGAGGATGCGCGTTTGCATACACAACAAAAGGTACAGGAAGAGAATGATAAAAAAATGACCTACCTCAATGCCTGGAATATTCGCAATAAAAAATCAGTTGCGCTCACCAATGCCCTTGCTCCGGAACACGAACTGACCAATGAGGGCAACGGAAAATACGTGCTGGCAATTGACGATTTTTCGGCTACTATATCCAGTAGCTGGGATGGTTATCCGACGGTCAAGTCTTTTTATTTAGTTGATAAAAATTCTGGTCAACGTAAAAAAGTGGCGACCAATTTACGGGCCAGTCCCCGCTTTTCGGCAGAGGGCGATTATTTGTACTGGTACAGTTCGCCGGATACAGCATGGTATGCTTATACTGTTTCGGAACAAAAAGTACGGCAATTGACGGATAATAATAGCTATCCTTTTTACGACGAATTAAACGATCGACCGATGTTGCCCAACAGTTATCGTATCGCCGGATGGGACCAGGGAGATCAACATATTTATATTTATGACCGCTATGATATTTGGCAGATTGACCCAAAAAATCCAAATAATAAAAAACGGCTAACCAAAGGTCGCGAAAATAAAACTACGTATCGTTATATTCGCCTGGACCGGGAAGCCCGCACTATTGATACCGATCAGCTTTTGCTACTACATTATTTTAATCACGTTGATAAAACGAGTGGTTATGTAAAGTTAAATGTAAAAACGGAAACGGTTACACCGCTGGTCGGAGGCCCTCACAGTTATACTCGTCGGGTCACCAAAGCCAAAAAATCGGATGTCCTTATTTTTACCAAAGAAAGTTTTACAAAATTTCCAGATCTGCAATTGACCGACTTAAAGTTTAAAAATATAAAGCAAATCAGCGAAGCCAACCCCCAACAATCCGAATACGGCTGGGGTACAGCGGAGCTATTTCACTGGACGGATCTGAACGGTCAAGTGATGGATGGTATGTTGATCAAACCCCCTAACTTTGATCCAACAAAAAAGTATCCGATGCTGGTTAATTTTTACGAACGGAGTTCGAATGGATTGTATCGACACCGGGCGCCGTATCCACATCGTTCTACCATCAATTACAGTTATTACGCCAATCGGGGATACGTAATTTTTAATCCGGACGTGAGTTACCGCGTCGGATACCCGGGCGAGAGTGCGTACAACGCGGTAATGCCGGGCGTGACAGCATTGATCGAAAAAGGATTTGTGGACAAAGATAATATTGGTTTACAAGGGCACAGTTGGGGTGGCTATCAGGTCGCTTATATGGTGACTCGAACCAACTTGTTTAAGTGTGCGGAGTCGGGTGCACCGGTGGTAAATATGTTTAGTGCCTATGGTGGGATTCGTTGGGGATCGGGATTGAGTCGAATGTTTCAGTACGAGAATACGCAAAGTAGAATTGGTGGTACGATCTGGGATAAGCCGTTGCGCTATCTGGAAAATTCCCCGATCTTCTTTTTGGATAAAGTCGAGACACCGCTGCTGATTTTACACAATGACAAGGACGGTGCAGTGCCGTGGTATCAGGGAATTGAAATGTTTGTCGGACTGCGTCGTTTGGGCAAACCGGCCTGGATGTTGAATTATAACGACGAACCACACTGGCCGGTGAAGCGTCAAAACCGGATAGATTTTAATATTCGGATGTCGCAGTTTTTTGATTATTATTTGAAAGGGGCGGCGGAGCCGCAGTGGATGAAGCGGGGTGTTCCGGCGGTAGAGAAGGGGATTCGGCAGGGCCTGGAGAGTGTTGAAGCGTTGAAGCGTTAAGTTAAATTTCGTATCTACACGTGCTGCGTAAACCAACATTTATAAAAAACGTGATTTATTTGTTTTGTATTGGCAGTATTGGCAAGACCGCACACCATATGTAAAAAACACCACGTAGATGCAAGACGGCCCCACCTACGATTCAACAAATAAACAAGCGAAGCGACTCAACATTTCAACAACTACTGCACCTTCACCACCACGCTCGTATCCAAATCAAATACCTCTATCTTAATCCCGTCACTCAATCCCGTCTTCACCAATCGCTTTTCAAATTTATCATCGCCCGTTTTTATTTCTACGAAAGTAGAATCCTTTTTAAAAATCAAATCCCGTTCCTGAAGGACGATTACCTGATCGCGTCGATCCAGAATGATGTCACCACTCGCGCTGTAGCCCGCGCGTAAAAAAGATTTGGAAGTTGGTTGAATAGCAGCTTTTACTTCAAATTTTACGGCGCCTTCTTCTTCCACTCCTTTCGGAGAAATATATTCCAGCGTCGCCGCAAACTTTTCGGATTCGATGGCCCCTACAGTGAGTTCCAGCGGCATTCCTTCTTTTAATTTTCCGACGTCTGATTCATCGACGTTCCCTTCAAAAATCAGGGACTGCATATCGGCGACCGAAGCGATGGTCGTTCCTTCGTTAAAATTATTTCTTTCGATGACTGAGGCCCCCTCTTCAATTGGAACATCGAGCACCATTCCGGCAACAGTAGAAACTACAATGTTAGAAACTTGCTTGCTATTTCGAGTAGCACCTTCGCGTAACAACGCCAGGTTGTCCTGCGCTGCGGCGTATTCCTGCTCCCGAATATCGAAGTCTGCTTCAAATTGCTTCAGGCTGTTGATCGCACCGATACCTGCATTATCAAAAGCGGCTTTTTGAATATCCAGACGAAGCTTGAATTGGTTATATACTGTCTGAGAAATAATGCCATCGTTCAATAAATTTCGCTGGCGTTCTTCCTCTTGTTTGGCATCTTCCAGATTGGCGCGTGCTTGTTCTACATCGAGTTGCTGATCAAATACTTTCTTTTGCCGATCCAGTTCCCGACGGGCTTCGTCGCGACGCATCCGGGTGAGTTGAACACTACTTTGTGCATTGTTGATACTTACTTGATCCGGAATGAGTTTAATCCGCGCCAGTTTTTGTCCTTTGGTAACGATTTGTCCGGCTTCGACAAAGAGTTGGTCAATGATTCCGGAGACTTGTGGCTTGATCATAATTTCTTTTCGCGGTTTGATACTACCCGTAGCAACTGTTTTTTTTACTACATCTTCGATGGTGGGCTTGGTGGTTTTTATGCCTTCGACTTCGTTGTCACCTTGTTGATTGAAATAGGCGAAAAGGCCCGCGGTGACGAGTAAGAGTAAAGCGGCTATTCCAAGTAAGCATCCTTTGTTCATAATTTATTGTTGAGGGGTTTTATTGTTGAATCGTTTATTCGTTTAATTGTTTAAATGCTTTTTACGTCGGTAATTGGGGTGTTCTCGTAAATCGGCTGACCGTCCGCTTTCGCGGTTCGTTCCCTTGTCGATCTGTCGTTCGACACCCTTCGGGGTCGGCTGCCCGTCCGCTTTCGCGGTTCGTTCCCTTGTCGAACTGTCGTTCGACACCCTTCGGGATCGGTCACTCATCCTTTAGAGCGATTACTGGATTGACATTTGCGGCCTGCATGGCGGGAACTAATCCAGTCAGCGCACCACAAATTACCAGAATCGCTAGCGCCAGTAAGCAAATTCCCAGATCAATTTCTGGATTAGAAAAGAAGGCCGTGGCATTTCCCATGAATTTACTCATCAAAAATAAAATTCCTACGCTACAAGCCAATCCCAAATATCCCGCAATCGTTGTTAGGAAAACGGACTCCATCATAATCATACTGACAATCGAACCCGGGGTTGCACCCAGTGCCTTTCGGATACCGATTTCTTTGGTCCGTTCTTTTACCAAAATGAGCATGATATTTCCAACGCCAATCACGCCTGCCAGCAAACTACCAATTCCGACAAACCATACCAATACGGTGATACCAGTAAAGAGACCTGTAATTTGTTGAAATTCTTCCTGAATATTATCTGACCATATCGCTCGTTCATCGTCAGGGTGAATATTATGACGGTCTCTTAGGAGTTTTTTAATTTTTTCTTCTACGATTCCAACGTCTACGTTAGGATACATGGAACAGACAAACCAACCAATCTGTCCAGGTTGATTGCGTAATTGCTGAACAGTAGTAAGTGGAAGTAAAACCGTTTTTTCGTCATCCACAGCTTCTTCTCCCCGACGGTTGGATTTGAGCACACCAACGACCTTAAATTCAGTTCCTCTTAGTTTGATATATTGCCCGACAGCATCCTCTCCTTCCTCAAATAATGCTTTTACTACTTCCCGACCTATGACGGCAATTTTACGTTTATTTTTAACATCTAACTGATTTAAAAACCTACCCTGATGAACTTCCAACGCATCAATATGTATTAAATCCGGCAGGTCTCCTCTTACATCGAAACTAGCACTTTTTTCTCGATAAGATACATTTCCACCTGGCATCCAAAGTCGTGGTGCTATGTACGCAATCTCTTCTCCAAAATTTTGTCGAATAGCAGCAACATCATCATTATCAAGCGAAAAATATCTTCCCGGTTTCATCCCTTTGTAAGGCAATGACGTTCGGTTTGATCCCATATAGACACTGTTCCTGGCATGCCCACCAAACAATCCATTTACGCCATTTTGTAAACCATTACCGGCACCCATCAAAAATACCAGCATAAAGATACCCCAGAAAACACCCAACGCCGTGAGCCCCGTCCGAAGTTTGTGCTTCGCAATCGTATTGAATATTTCCTGCCATTTATCGTAGTCGAACATTTTTTGGGCTATTGGCTGTTAGCTATTGGCCATTGGCTTCCCTCGAACGCATATTTAACGTTAAGGAAGTAAATCGCCAGTAACAAACAGTAATTAATATTTTTTAGTCATACAATTTTTGATATCACGTTACAGAGATGCTAATAGCAAATGGCTAGGGGTTCAATCTAAACTATACAATCTGAAAATTTCTTGTGTAGTTTTGTATTACGTATTTTCGACTGATCCCAGAGGGATCACATTATGTTAGCCGAGATTCGAGGCCCGTAGCCGTTCGATCCCAGAGGGATCGCATTATTTTCTGAAGAGCAAGTTATCTAATGATATCTATTCAATTGAAATAAATTATCATAAAAATGCGGAACTTTTTACTCCCTAATTGAATACCCTGGCAAATGGCCAATAGCCTTTTCAGCTTTTCATCGCCACTACCGGATTAATCCGTACTGCCTGCAAAGCCGGAATTAGTCCGCTAATCACCCCACTTGCTATCAATATAAACATTGCGCCCATGATGGTCCACAGATCCACTTCCGGATTTTTAAAAAACTCGGCCTCGATATCATTGGCGATAATAAATTGTTGAATACCATATACTATTCCCAGGCCGCAAGCAAGTCCTAAATATCCAGCAAGGGTCGTCAGAAATACGGCTTCGTAAACAATCATACTGATGATAGAACCAGGAGTGGCTCCGAGGGCTTTTCGCACACCGATTTCTTTGGTTCGCTCTTTTACAATAATCAACATGATATTAGAAACACCGATGACTCCCGCGATGATGCTCCCGATACCGACCAGCCAAATAAAGATAAAAATAAAACGCAACATTATTTTTGCATCCTGTGCACTCTCGACTGAATTCCACATTCCGACGGCCATTTTATCTTTGGGATCAAACCTGTGATAAGCTGCCAAGTCGGCACGAATCTTATCTTCGGCAATTTTACTATCTTCCACACTTTCAACATTGAGGTCTACAACTAAATTACCGAGACGATCGGTACCCTCGATTTGCTGAGCGGTAGAGATCGGTAGATAAATTCGTTCGGTATCCCGAAACCGATCTTTGGTAAATACACCCACCACCTGGTATTCAATTCCTTTAATTTTCAGATACTTGGCCAGTGGATCTTCGCCTTCTTCAAAAAATGCTTTAACAACGGCAGTACCGATGACTGCGACCTTTCTCCGTTGGTTGATATCTATCTTGTTGATAAATCTACCTGCGGTCATTTGTGGTATTTCAATATATAAATGATCGGGATAAACACACTGAATACTATAGGATCGACTTTTATTTTTATAATTGGTAAAAAATTCTCCCCGCATCCAGTACTGTCCGCTCACATGGTTAAAATCCGCTCCCTTTTTATCTTCTAATATTTCATAATCATTCTGATTGAATTCGATAAATCTGCCAGCTGGCAATCCTTTGTATGGAATGGATGTTTTGTAACTCCACATGTACAATCGATTTTTAGCACGATCACCAAAATCGGCTTCGGCACTATTTCTTAAACCATTGCCCGCTCCTAATAAAATAACAAGCATAAAAATTCCCCACCAAACGGACAGGGCCGTAAGGAACGTGCGGAGTTTGTGCCGCTGCAGGGAAGCAAAAATCTCCTGCCACTTATCGATATCCGGTTTTAGAAATTCTAAAAATCTCAAGTGTTTTGGTTTTGGTTTTATTAAAAATAAATACGCATTTAGGGATGAGGAATATTTCTCTTTATTGCTTAAACCTATTATTAACTTTCAATCAAACCATCGTGTAATCTAATAATCCGGTTTGTCTTTTCGGCAATATCGTTTTCGTGGGTAACGATGACGACGGTAATTCCACCCCGATTTACTTCTTCAAAAATTTTCATGACATCGTGAGAGGTTTGGGAATCGAGTGCGCCCGTCGGTTCATCAGCGAGGATCATTTTAGGTTTGGTGATCAATGCCCGCGCGATGGCTACTCGCTGCTGTTGTCCACCAGATAACTGGGTAGGCAAATGTTCTGCCCAATCTTTTAGTCCTACTCTATCCAGATAATCGAGTGCGATTTCTTTTCTTTTTTTCCGATCTACTTTTTGATAATATAAAGGCAAGGCAACGTTTTCTACAGCAGTTTTAAAATTTAATAAATTAAAAGACTGAAAAACGAATCCAATAAACTGGTTGCGATAGATTGCGGCCTGTTTCTGAGAAAGGTTCTTGATCAGCGTACCATTGAGATGGTACTCACCCGAATCATATTCATCCAAAATTCCTAAAATATTGAGTAATGTAGATTTTCCGGAACCGGAAGAACCCATGATAGCAGCAAACGCTCCCTCTTCTACGTGTAAGTCGATTCCCTTGAGTACGGGCAAGGTATTATAGTCGGTTCGATAAGCTTTCTTGATTGCGTTTAGGGTCAGCATAGTATTTGTTTTCAAGAACAATGACAAATAAGGTAGTGAAATAGTTGCATAAGGATCATTTAAAAAATAAGTTATAAAGGTTTGGGTCGGTTATAAGTTATTCTTTTAATGATCCTAAGTACTTGGACAAAATTAAATTAGTGAAAAAGTATTAGGAATGGTAAATAGATTGAGATAAAAGGCGAAATATTTTTGCTTTCCAATAAGTTGAAAACGCAAACATAGCGAGCTATGGTGCGTATTTTCAAGGAACTTTGCGGTTTACAAGTTGATCCTTACTCATGCCTCGACTGATAAAAAAATAGTCTCGAAATTGCAGGTATCTAATGCTGTCCAGGTATTTATTTTAAAAAATACCTTTAAATATATTAGAACGAAGCAACGAATTTAGGAATTCAACGTTATTAGTTAAACCTGGTGCCAAAGCCCGTAAATACCTAACAGGTTATACTTGTTCTTTTTTGCCTGCTTTTCCCCGCATGACCGATTGTCAGATCGGGCAGGGTTAGAAAATTCCTCACTATGCTACGGCATAACTCCGGATTTCCTGCCTCAATCAGACCAAAAATAACGGTGCCTAACCTATCACTTACTTAAGGGCTTTGGCACTGATTTCTCTATATTAAGAATGAGTTAAAAATAACTTTACATTCTTGGCTTGACCTTTTTACCAGAACTGCCTGTTATGATTCGTCCATATTTCTGCTACTTCCTCCTCCTTTGTCTGAGCGCTTGTCAGCCGGACGATACTAGCCCTGATGTGAATATAGATATTTCGGATGAACTCCAGATTGAGTTATGGGAAATACTCGATACCGACGAACGAATACTCGAATTAAAGGTCACAACGATCGAAGACCTGGATTGTGAAAATTATAGCATTTCCTATTCTTTAGATCAAACAGGTACCAGTTCCATTGTTTCTATTAACAATATTCTTCCACCACACGAGTGTATTTCTGGTGCAGCGCCAGCTTCCAATGAAATCAAATTAGGCCATTTTCCAGAAGGTGACTATCCCATTCAGCTTAATCTCAAAAATAATGAAATTATCAATGTTGGTCGCCTAAAGGTAAAACCCCGATTTTACGAATTAGAGATGGAGTCAGATTATGGTATTTATCTTCCGGGAAAAATTTTAAAGACGGTTCCTGAAGATTTGTTCTGGGGTTATTTGACAATAGAAGAGTCTGTGAATCAAAATTCTATTTTAGAAGCGTTTAACGACAGGATTGCTCCGTGGACGGAGGACATTGGATTATCTCAGGGAGAATATGGTTATTTTAGAATAGAAAGCGGAACGGCTAGTTTGATTAAAGATCAAAAAGAAATTATCACCGAAAATATATTTTTATTCAAACAAACGGGAACCCGAAATCAAGTTAAGGCAGCCCTGGATGATTTTCGCAGCGAGTTTCCCAGTGAAGTTTCAATCAAAGTGTTTCTATCAGACGGTAGCTTTTTATAACCGTTGACTTTTTTTAGAGGCCACTAGAAGATAAATTATAATTCGTAACTAAACCCTGCATTTTCCAATTCCCGATATTTTCCTTTATCAAAACGATATAGTTTTGCGGGCCGATGTGCCACTCCTTCCTGTACTTCATTGAGATCTACCAATAGATTCATACTTAAAATTTTCTTTCGGAAATTTCGCTTATCCAATTTATTATTTTCAGGAGATGCGTCTGACAACAAGATAGCTTCGTAGAGATGTTGAAGTTGTGTGAGCGTAAATTTTGGAGGAAGTAATTCAAACCCAATAGGTTGTGTTCGGACCCGGCGTTTTAGCATGACAAAAGCAGCTTTAATAATATCATTGTGGTCAAAAGCCAGTTCACCCAACTCTTTAAATGAATGCCATTCGGCCTGTTTGGCTAGTCCGGTTGAAACTGGCCGAATTTTATAGTCTTTTATTTTTATTAAAGAAAAATAAGCAACGGTAATGACGCGACCAGAGGGGTGTCGATCTATTTTTCCAAAACTATGTACTTGCTCTAAATATACATTTTTCAAACCAGTAAGCTCTTCCAGTACCCGATCGGCTGCCGCGTCGAGTGTTTCTCCTTCTTCCACAAAGTAACCCGGCAGTCCCCATTTGCCACGAAAGGGTTCCTGTTCTCTTTTGATGAGTAATATTTTCAGGTCACTTTCATCAAAACCAAAAACTACACTATCTACAGTAAAAGCAGCCTTATAAAACTGGTCAACAAAGTTCATATCCAATTTAAGATTAATTTTGATAAGCAAAATACTGCTTTTTACTTCGCAGAACAAGGAATTATCAATTCAAATCCCAATTTTTTAAACGTGAAATTTGTAGCAGGCAATCATAAAATCTCCTTCTGCTTCTTGTCAAGAAATGGAATAGATTAGGACTGGAAATTAAAATTTAAGAAAGATAATTGTGATATTCGCAACTATGAAAATAAATCTAATTAGTGATACGGTAACGCGCCCTACGCCGGAGATGCTCCAGGCCATGTTTTCAGCCGAGGTAGGAGATGATGTATTCAAAGCAGATCCTACCGTCAACGCGCTGGAAGCCAAAGCGGCACAGATGTTTGATAAACCGGCAGCCCTTTTCTGTCCATCCGGTACCATGACCAATCAAATTGCGATCAAGGTGCATACACAACCTTTGGACGAAGTGATTTGTGATCATTATTCTCACGTTTACCAATATGAAACGGGAGGCTACGCTTTCCATTCCGGGGTAGCCATAAATCTGCTGCACGGTACCAATGGAAAGATTACCGCTGACCAGATCGCAGCAGCGATTAAACCACTCTACGACTGGTTACCGGTGAGCAAACTGGTGGTGCTGGAAAATACTTGTAACAAAGGTGGTGGAAGTTATTATACTTTAAAAGAAATTTTGCCCATCCGCGATCTTTGCCAAGATCGGGGCCTCAAATTACATCTGGATGGTGCCCGCCTTTTTAATGCTTTGATTGAAACGGGAGAAACCACACAGGCAGTAGGTGCGCATTTTGACAGTATCTCTATTTGCCTTTCTAAAGGTTTGGGTGCTCCCGTCGGATCTTTACTTATCGGTGAAACAGAATTTATCCGGCAGGCCCGACGATTTCGTAAGGTGATGGGGGGTGGAATGCGACAGGCAGGTTACCTGGCTGCCGCTGGCATCTATGCGTTAGACCACCACATAGAACGACTCAAAATAGACAATGATCACGCAAAATTATTAGGTCAGACGCTGGAAACCTGTAGCCAGGTAGCACAGGTTCGTCCCGTAAAATCCAATATTGTTATTTTTGATTTAAAAGATCCACATACGGCTGAAACGATCCTCGCAAAATTCACAGCGAAAAGTATTATGGCTTCGGCATTCGGTCCTCAGACAATCCGCTTCGTTACACATCTGGAGGTTACTCCGGATATGGTGGAGCAGACGCAGCGGGTTGTTCGGGAAGTGCTTGACTGGGGGCACTAAATTTCTATGTATAAAGGTTAAGGGTGCTTGATAGATCTGATGGTGTGTTTATTTCATGGTGTTTAATAAAGT
>ENA-ORXR01000493-ORXR01000493.1-marine-metagenome-genome-assembly--contig:-NODE-493-length-53441-cov-121.676280_pt1 | contig 53441 bp, 38 predicted proteins | sample MGYA00237866_ERZ511479 | MGnify/ENA metagenome assembly ERZ511479
GTCGGGATCGAACCGAGCACCACGCGGACATTGCGTCCGACCGGCACGCAGGCGATGGTTTCCTCATCGCCGGACGCGGCCACGCATTGCACATCGACGGTGTCGTCGGGTCCGAGAATGGCGAGGTCGGCGTCCTCGATTTTGACGAACAGGCGTTTGCCGGCTTCGACTTTTTCCAGCGTGTCGTCTTCGCCGGTGAGGGCGGTGCCGACTTTTTCGAGGGCCTCGATGGCGCGGCTGTAGTGGCCTTGTTTGAAGTGGCCCATGCCGATGTAATAGTAGGCTTGGTTCACTTCGGGCGAGGTCGGATAGGTCTCGATCACGTCGCGCATGATTTGGAAGCACTTGCCGTAGTGGCGCGACTCGTAGAAGCAGCGGCCGAGTTTGAGGGTGGCGGCGGCGCGTTGTTCGAGGTCGGTGTTGTCGTCGCCACTGGCACTTTCGAAGTGGGCGCGGGCGGCGTCGAAGTTGTTTTGTTTTTCGAGGAAGAAGTCGCCGAGCCGGATGTGGGCTTGGAAGCGCATCTTCGAGCGCGGATAGCGTTCGAGCGCGGATTTCCAAATCTCGACCGCCTTCTCCTGTTCGTTGGCGTCGAGCCGGGCGTCGCCGGCTTCGAGCAGTTTACGGGCGGCCCGGTCCTCGATGATCGACCCGCGGACTTGCGCGTGGGTGATCGAGAACGGGGCACAGGTGAGCGCGATGAACGCGAGAGTCGCAACAACCAAAATTTTCATATCGATGTTTTTAAATGGGAAACGGACCGAGTCGGTCCGTTTATTTATTGGCGCAAAATGCGTCCGGGTTTATCCTTTTCAGGTGGCGGGATCGCCTTCTGCAATCTGTTCGATTTGCCGAACAGGGATTGCGATTTGACCGCCGTCATCTGGCCAGACCATGAGCTGACTGCCTCGCGGCAGCACGTGAGCATGATCTCCGGTTGGAATGTGGAAACGATCACCGCTCGTGGTGCCGACGGTAAACGGCACGAAGGGCAATCGTCTCAACAGTTCCTTGATGTAGTCCGGGGTGGTCATGCGGCAGAACTTTACGCGAACAACTCTTGAACCGGCTTCGCGCCTTCGCGGATCAAGCGCATCGGGCGTCCGGTTGGGGTGGTCATTTCTTTTGCGGGATCGATACCAAGCGCGTGGCAGAGGGATGCGTGCAGGTCGAAAGGTTTGACCGGACGCTCGTCGGGCATGATGCCGTCTTTGTCGGAGGCGCCGATGACCTGGCCACCTTTCACACCACCGCCGGCGAACAGGCAGGAGAAGCAGCGGGCGTGGTGGTCGCGTCCGCCGTTCATGTTGATGCGCGGGGTGCGGCCGAACTCGGACAGGACGAGGATGAGCGTCTTGTCGAGTTTGCCTTCGTCGGCGAGGTCTTCGATCAGCGAGGCGAGTGCCGGGTCCATGGTGTCGCCGTGGTTCTGCATGGTCTCAAAAATGTTGGAGTGGTTGTCGAACCCGCCGCGGTTGACTTGCACGAAGCGGACGCCTTTGTTGATCAGGCGTTTGGCCAGCAGGGCGCCGCGTCCGAAGTCGGTGTCGCCGTAGCGGGCGAGGGTGTCGGGGTCGACTTTTTCGAGTTCGAAGGCTTCGAGGGCCGGGGACTTCATCAGGTCGACGGCGCTGTTGATGGCGGTCTCGGCGGACTTCATGTCGAGGTTGCCTTTGGCGCCGGACTGGCGGAGATTCATCTTGGCGAGGATGTCGAGGCGCTTGTTGCCGCGCACATTGGAGATGCCGCTGGGGAAGGCGAGGTAGGGGTCGCGTTCGCCGGGGCGGCCGACGTAGTAGGCTTCGCAGCGTTGGCCGAGGTAGCCGGCGCGCGGGGCGTTGCCGGAGATGGAAATGAAGGCGGGGAGGTCGCCGAGGGGATCGCGTTCGTGAACGACAATCGAGCCCATGGACGGATGCATCACGCTCTGCGACATGGTGTGCGAGGTTTGCAGTTCGTAGGAGGCGCGGCCGTGGTCGCCGTTGTTGCCGGCGATCGAACGGATGATCGAGCAGTGGTGCATCTGCTTGGCGAGCTTGGGGAAGATCTCGGAAATCTGGACGCCGTCGGCGCTGGTCTTGATCGGGTTGAACTCCCCTTGGGTCGGCCGACCGGGTTTGGGGTCCCAGGTGTCGAGGTGGGACAGGCCACCGCCGCACCAGAACAGGACGACGTGTTCGGCGGACGCGGCGCGTTCGTTGGCTTGGGCGATGATGCTGCTCACGGGCATGCCGAGCAGGCTGGCACCGGTGACGCCAAGCATGCGGCGACGGGTGAGATGGTAGTCTTTGCAGGCGGTGGATTTGATTTTCATGAGGACCTTTGAGGAGAAGGTGGAGAAGGATTTTAAATTTTAGATTTCAGATTTCAAATTACGGCAGATACCGGAACTCGTGGCAGTTGAGCAGGGCCCAGCGGAGATCGGCCATGCCGTCGAGATGGTTTTGTTCGGTGTTGCCGTAGGCGCCGACGACTTGTTGGGCTTCGGCAATTTCGGTGGAGTTCGGCAGACGCGTGAGGGTTTCAAGGTAGGCGTACTTGATCGCCTTGTCGACGTTCGCGCCTTTGCCGGTGAGATACTCGTACATCTTTTCGAACTCGCCGACGCGCGCGGCCTCATGGGTCATCTTGCCGTTCAGCATCATCAAGGCTTGGCGCATGGACGCGCCTTCGTCACGGAACTCGCCGAGCACATCACGACTCGTCTGACCGAACACGCGCAGGAAGTGAGCGGGCGGGGCAGGGGTCTGGATACGCATCGAACTGGTGTACTTGGGATTGTCGTCGACCGTCTTTTTCACGGTCACGTACTTGTAGCGGCGCGGCCGGTTGGTGCGTTCCATCGCGGCCTTCATCTCCTGCTCTTGTTTCAGCTTCATGTCGGACATGGCTTTCATCATGGCGAGGTCGTCGCTGACGTCTTTCTCGAGGGTCTTGTCGAAGTTGAGTTCGAGGCCACCTTCGAGGTTGTAGCCTGCTTTCATTTTTCCGGCGGAGCCGCCCATGGTCATGGTGGTTCCACTGCCGCGCATGGCAGGGGTGGTCGACTTGGCCGCAGCGGTGGCGGCGGCGGTGAGTTTCTCGTCGTCCTCGGGGCGGTCGAGCGAGACGCGGACTTGTTCTTCCACCTCTTTGATGTTCGCGCCTTTGGGCCATTTGTAGTCGAACAGATGACCGGACTGCACGATGCTGTCGTACAACACTTCGGAGAGCATCCGACGCGGCACCGCGCCGGCGAAGGCGGTTTCGGCGGCTTTCCGGGCGTTAATATCGAGGTCGGTCGGCAGTTGGCCGCGCTGGTAGGCTTCGGACTCGACGATCATCTTGATCACGACCCGCATGTCGTAGCCACTGGCGACGAACTCGTCGGCAAGGTGCTCCAGCGTTTTCGGGTGGCTGACCTGGGTCATGTCGGTGAAGTTGTCGACTGGTTCGAACAGGCCGCGTCCCATCAGCTCGGCCCAGACGCGGTTGACGAACGCGCGCGAGAAGTAGCGGTTGCGCGGGTCGGTGATGCGGCGGGCGAGTTCGCCGCGCAGTTCGGAGGCTTTATAAAGGTCGCCTTCAATGTCGACGGCTTCCTTGGCTTTCTTCGCTTCGCCGAGCACGTCGAACATCGCCGGGCCCTTCTTCACGTCGCTGGTGTCGATGTCGAGGAGGTCGTCGAGCTTGTCGACCACGGCCTTGGCGGTTTCCTGCTGGTCGTCTTCGGCGCGGTGATGGTTGAGTCGGGCGATGTGTGGGATCTTCGCTGCGCCGTCGCCGGCGTCTTCATAAAGGAAGGGGAACTTGGGATCGACCGGGCTGCGTGACGGTGGTTTTTCGCGTTCGGGCGGCCAGAGCACTTTCATTTTTTCCTCTTCAGTCGTGTACACCATGGCGCGTCCGAAGTTGGTTTCGATCTTTTTGGTTTTGCCGAAGAACGAGGCCATTTCGTAAAACTGTTTCTGGTCCCATTCGTCGAACGGGTGGTTGTGGCACATGGCGCAACCGAGTCGGACGCCGAGAAAGGTTTGCGCGGTGACGGCGGCCATCTCCAGCGGGTCGGCGTCTTCGGCCAGGGCGAACGCGGCCGCTGGGTGGTCGGAGGGGCGACCGTTGGTGGCGATGAGTTCGCGCGCGAGTTCGTCCCAGGCTTTGCCGTCGCGGATTGATTTGTTCACGTAGGCGAGCAGTTGGTTGCCGCCGGTGGCGTTGGAACGGATGCGCAGCATGTCGGCGTAGAAGATGGTCCAGCGGTCGGCGAAGCGGTCGTCTTCGAGCAGGCGTTCGATCAGTTTTTCGCGGCGTTGTGCTTCGGGTGCTTTGCGGAACGCGGTGATGTCTTCGATCGTCGGCGTGCGTCCGACTAAGTCGAGCGTGGCTTTGCGCAGGAAGGCGAGGTCGTCGAGCATCGGCGCGGAGGCGATGCCGCCGGGTGCGGTTTTGCGTTCGCGGTTGTCGTAGTCGATCAGCGTGTCGAGCTGCTTGGACGCGGTCGAGGTGTGGATGCCGAGCTTGGCGATCACTTCGTACTTGGTTTCGCTTTTTGCGTCGACGCGTTCCTTCTTGGTGAGCACGACGCCCTCGGGCCATTTTGCACCGGCTTCGACCCAGCGTTCGAGCGCATAGATCTGACGGCGGGTGAGCGGATCGCCTTTGCCGGGCATGATGTCTTCGTGATCGTGTTCAAGCGAGACGAGTTCGATGAGTAGCGACTCGGCGGGTTTGCCGATCACGACGGCGGGACCTTGCGCGCCGCCTTTCATCATTTCTTCGCGGGTGTGCAGCCGGAACTCGCCGCGTTCTTTTTCCTGTCCGTGGCAACGCACGCAGGCTTGTTCGAGGATCGGTTGGATCTCCCGTTGGAAGTCGGGAACGGCGGCAGAACTCGTCCAAACGCTCGAAAGCAGGAAGGTGATGGAGAGAAGGAGGCAAAGCCCAGCGCGTTGTTTCATATTCAAAATTCCCGGAGGGTCTATAACCAGTCGCATACTACTATGAAGTTCCCACTTTGTGGCGGAAATCTAACAAGGTTTAGCACATTTTTTGCACCGGCTCTGGAAGACATTCTGACCGGGTTTCCCGCTTTTCCGCCGGATCCCAGAGAGATTCGACTTTTACCTTGTTCCCCGCTTGCGGAAGCATTTTTTTACGACGTGCACTTCAAACCAAATTCCACCCTTTCTCCCGTCCGATCGCTGATCCTTCTGCTGGGATTTCTCGGCTCGTCTTTGCTGTTCGGCCAGACCTTCGAGGGGAAGAAAGGGTCGTTTCACGGCTTCGAACAAATCGACTTCAAACACGACAACGCCAGCCTGCGCGTGGTCCGGCCGAAGCAGGTCGCAGAGGGCAAGCCGTGGATTATCCGCGCCCGCTTTTGGGGGCACGAACCGCAAACCGATAAGGCCTTGCTGAATCTTGGTTGGCATGTCGCGTACGCGGACATCAGCGGCTTGTTCGGCAACGCCGAGGCGGTTCGGCGCTGGGATGTGCTGTATGATCTGCTGACAACAAAGCACGGCTTCAACAAACAGGTCGGTATCGAGGCGATGAGCCGCGGCGGATTGATTGCCTACGCTTGGGCAGCCAAGCACCCCGAACGCGTTCGGGGCATCTACGCCGACGCGCCAGTGATTGACATTCGCAGTTGGCCAAAAGGCGAGTGGGCTGGAAAGGGTTCGGCGGGGACCTGGAAGCAATGCCTGCAACAACTAAAGCTCACCGAGGACACGCTGGGTCAATGGTCCGGACCGCTCGATAATCTCAAGCCGCTGGCTGACGCGGGTGTACCGTTGCTGCACGTGATCGGACTCGATGACGATGTCGTGCCGCCGCCCGAGAACACCGACCGACTCCAACTCGCTTATGAAAAGTTGGGCGGCTCGATCGAGGTGATCTGCAAGCCCGCCTGCGGCCATCACCCACACAGCTTGAAGGATCCCGGACCCATCGTGGACTTCTTTCTCGGACTCGACACGCGCGGCGTGGAGGTGTTCGCGCGCCGCCCCATCCCGGACGGCGTGGCTCTCGAAGGCCATGGTAAAAACGCGACAATTTACGGCTACCGGATTCCGTCCTTGCTCGTCTCCAAGCAAGGCACCGTGCTCGCCTTCTCCGAACGCCGGCTCGGCCTGCACGACCACGCGCAAAACGACATCGTGGTGAAACGGAGCAGCGACGGCGGGGCCACGTTCGGCGAGGAGATCGTGGTGTTCGAAGACGGCATGCATTCGATCAACGACCCGCTCAGCGTGCAGTTGGAAGATGGCCGGATCCTGTTGATGTTCGCCCGCTTTCCCTACGGCCGGCACGCGCGCGCCTCGGGCTGGATCAAGGCCGCCGAACTGGGCTTCGATAATCCCGAACGCAACGTGCTTACCTATCTCTGCGAGAGCAGCGACGATGGCCGAACCTGGTCCAAACCGGTGGACATCACGCGTCAGGTGAAAGCACCGAACTTGATCAACGCCAACACGCCCGGTGCGATGATTCAGATCCAGCGGGGTCCGCACCAAGGACGGATCGTGACCGGACTTTGGGGTACCGTGCCGCCTGCGGCCGGCAGTAAGTCGCGCACCTGGCAGGTCGTCAGCGCGTGGAGCGATGATGGCGGCAAGACCTGGTCGCGTTCGGCGCCGTTGGTCGACAAGAGCGGTAAGGGGTTCCCGAACGAATGCCAAGTCGCCGAAGCTGCCAACGGTGAACTGGTCCTCATCGCGCGCAACCAGGGTGGGGCGACCTTCCGTAAGAAAGTGTTCAGTAAAGATGGCGGTGAAAGTTGGTCCGAGGTCGAGGTGGATGAGACGCTGCCGTCGGTGGCCTGCATGGGCTCGTTGATTCGCGGTCCCGAACGCCGTGGCACTTGGGATTTGTTCGCTTCCTTCCCGTCCGACCAAGGACGCAAAGACGGACAGATCCGGCGTTCGCGCGACCATGGAAAAACGTGGCAGCGGGTGCACACGATTCCGGGAGCGTTCGCCTATTCCTGCTTGCAGGTGGCGCCGGACGGCCAGTCTCTGCTGCTGCTATACGAGGCGGGCGGTTATCAATCCGAACGCCTCCTTCGTGTTTCCATGGACGCGTTCGTTGAGTGACGCGCGCCGCCATGAGTGAAAATTACTACCTGATTTTAGGGGCAGCCGATCAGTGGACCAACGAATGGAAACCGCCGTCCACGACCGACCTTTCTTTCCAGTGCGTCTGCCAAGAGGTTTTGACAAGGCGTGACCCTATCTGTCACTATCGACCTTGAAGGTAGCAGGTTAGGAAGTTAAGTGGCTTCGGACCTGCTCGCATGCTCAGATGAACAACGACGAAACAAAGGACACACCAAAAACGAAGCAGGGGGAACCGGTCCGCCGGCGGCGGCGCTCTCGTTCGCGTAAGTCTTCCCGGTGGAATCGAACCTGTTGGGGGATCGAATTTTTCAAATTTCGGCGTTGCCGACGGAGCCGATTTTATGGGCCCTACTGTCGTGATTGCATCTGGCAGCCAATGCTTGCCCTCACCATCCTGATCGCTCTGCTCATTGTAATCCCGAACGGACGATGGCGCGACTTGGTCCGGCCAGTGGCGCCAGCCCTCGCCGAGATCGGGCAAGGCGATGCCGACCAACAGGCCGGTGGCGCCGACCTTGCGGGCGGCGAAAAGAACAAGCCCTCCCGACTCGTTTTACCTGAGGATTTGCCCGCGCTACCGCCCGAGCAAGAACCCGGTGCTGAAACCATTCCCTTACGTATTGGCTTCTAAATATGGACCGCCCCGACATCCACAATCGCCCCGACCTCTGTAATCGCCCCGACCTCTACAATCTCTCCTTCGACGCGTTGAAAGACCTGCTCGTCTCTTGGGGCCAGCCCGCGTTCCGGGCCAAGCAAATCCGCACCCAGCTCTATCAGAAGTTGAGTTCGGATCCGGCGGAGATGTCGGATCTGCCGAAAGCCTTGCGTGAACGTTTGGCGACAGAAACCCACATTGGAGGACTGACCCTCAAGCGGGTGTTCAAAGGGGATGGCGGACTCACGCGCAAAGCCTTGTTCGCCTTTCCCGATGGCGTTGTGGTGGAGGCGGTGCTGATGATTTATCCGAAGCGGGCGACGGTCTGCGTCTCCAGTCAGGCGGGTTGTCCGATGGGCTGCGTGTTCTGCGCCACCGCTAAACTCGGTCACTTGCACGACCTGACACCGGGCATGATGGTGCAGCAAGTTCTCTGGGCGGCGCGCGAGATCGAGGCGGTCCGGGCCGAGTTCGATCCACATGACAAAGCGGCCTCGCGGCATCGGCTCACGCGTGATTCGCTACCGACGCATCTCACCAATGTCGTCTACATGGGCATGGGCGAACCGTTCAACAATTACGACAACTGGTACGGTTCGGTCGAACGCCTGCATGACCCTGACGGTTTTAATATGGGGGCACGCAGCTTTACCGTGAGCACCGTCGGCCTCGTGCCCGGCATTCTCAAACTCGCCGAGGCGCCGCTGCAAATCAACTTGGCCATTTCTTTGCACACCGCGCGCGACGAGGAGCGTTCGGCGCTGATGCCGGTCAACCGCAAGTTCCCGATCGCCGATCTGATGCAGGCGGTGCGCGACTACACCGCCAAAACGCGCCGCCGGGTTTCGTTCGAGTATGTTCTGCTGGCCGAAAAAAACGACACGCCCGAGGAAGCCGAAGAACTCGCGGACTTGCTCACGCGCGGTGGCAAGATGCTGTGCCACGTGAATCTGATTCCGTGGAATCCCGTCAGCGGGACCAATCTGGCACGTTCGACACGAGGCCGCGTGACCGCGTTCCGCGATATCCTCGAAGCGCGCGGGATTTCCGCAACCATCCGCATTCAACGCGGTGCGGATATCGACGCGGCCTGTGGCCAGCTCGCCGGTTCGTCGGCCTGAGTCCGGCCACGCCGGCAAGAGCCATCGTAGATATCATGGATACGACGGTGGAACCCAAAGTGGAAAACACCATCGTTCCAACCGGGCAGTGGTCTAATTGGAAGTGATCGCCAACGGTTCAACCGTCAGGGAACGACCCGTCCATCAACATCCATCGCCATGCGCAGGGCGGCGACGAGCGTGGCCAACGTGGCCTTGTTCGGCGCATCGAAGCAGCCAAGGTTCTTGGTGAAGCGTCCGGAATCGAGTTGGTAAAACTCGTTTGGAAAGACGGTCATCGTATACTCCGGACAGGTGCCAAAGCACGGAGTCTCGCTGAGAGAGGTACCGGCATTAGCGACCGGACCGAGATCGCCGCTGTCGCCGCCACTACTACTGCCGGAGGAGCGGCAAGCCATGGGCCGCAGGGTGATCAAGCAGGCCAGTCCGGCGAACAGGATCGCGCGGAGAAGACTGGGGGGTAGGGTAAGAGCAGAGGGGTTTCATGCATCCATGATACACGAAACCCCGAACTTGATTTAACGATGCTCGATCAATTTACAGGGTGGACTCGATCAGATCCAAGTACTTGCGCAGTGCATGGATGCTCTCGGTTTTTGGACGTCCACCAAAAAAGCGGAGTTCGGCGTCTTTGCCTTCGCCGACCGGCACCCGGAAGACGGCAGCAGGGGGGCGGCACATCGCACCGCGCCCGCGTGGTCCACGGCCTTTGCCACCGGGCCCCATGCCTTTGCCGCCGGGACCCATGCCGCGTTTGCGGCCCATCCCGCTTCGACGACCTTTCTGTCCCCGTTCTGCTCCGGGGCCTTTGCCCGGAACCGCTGTGGGATCGATGTCGTCAAGCTGCGCGAAGGCTCGGTTTTCGGTAAACACTTCCACGGCCCGTTTTGCTCCCTCTTCGGTAAAGCGGTGCTCCGTCAGGCGTTTGGCTAGGTCTTCAGGTGTGACGTCGCGGGCGCGTCTACATATCATTCGGTACACCTTCGGCATGAGCGCGGCCCGGCGACGGGAGGGGAGGGATTTGGCGTCTTCAAGCAAGGCTTGTCCGAGCGCGGATACTTTGAACGGGCGCCGTTCAAGTAGGCCGTACCCGACGAGGGAGGCGAGCATGGTGCGGGCTGGGCCGTTCAGGCTGTTATAGCCGAGTAGCTCGGCGATTTTTTCTTTTGGGACACCCTCGGCAGGAATGTTTTTGGCGATTTTGCCGAGGGACTCCATGCAGAGTTCGAGGCTAATTTTTGGAAATTTTGGACTTCTTTTGTTCATATACTATAAATATAGACTCTGATTGCTCCATTTTAAAGGATAATTTGAAAATATATCATACATTAGCCTTTTATAGCCCTATCGGCCCGGAAGAAGAAGATGGAGGGCTCCGAGGAATCCTTCGAGCGGAGCGGGGGGGGCGTTCGAAGTGAAGGCGACAACAAAAGGCCCGAGCGTCGTGGCCTCGCCTGTCGATCCGGCCATGCCGACCTTTTTCATGGGCCCAAGGGAATAGCGCTACGTTTACTACCGGTGTCAACCGGGTCTTGGACGGCGTTCCGTTGGTCGTCGCTCCAGATGTCCCTTCTGGGAAACAGACGTGGGTTCAATCCGGATTCTACCAAAAGTGACGGGAGTGCCTTTTCCGCAAGCGTGGCATTATTGACAAAGGGAGTTGCGGCTCGCATGTCGTTGATCATGAAGCGTGTTCTCCCATGGATGCTAGGCGTAGTCTTGGCTGCCAACCTGATGGTGGCAGCTTGGGTGGGCTATCGGAACCAGATTCCCGGCTCCAGCGCGCGCGATGCACGCGATGGGATGGCCTTGTACAGCGAGGCGATTGAGAAGGTCCAAGTTCACTACGTCGACAAAGAACGCGTGGGCTATCACGACCTAGTGGAGTCCTCGCTGGAGGGCATGCTGGAGGAACTCGATCCTTACAGCCGCTACATGACGCCGGACGACCATGAACAAACGCGGGGCGAGTCGCGCGGCGAGTTCGGTGGACTCGGCATTCACGTCGGCATGCGCGACGAACGCATCACGGTGATCAATCCGATTGAAGGAACGCCCGCGTTCGAGGCGGGGGTGCTACCCGGCGATCAGATTCTCGAAATCGACGGCACTAGTACCGAACGCCTCGGCATCTCCGAAGCCGTCGATCTGCTGCGTGGCGAGGTCGACAGCGGCACGACGCTCAACCTTCTGTCCGAAGGCGAAGACCAGTCGCGCGATGTCACCATCCGGCGGCGGATCATCAAGTTGCCCACGGTTCGCGACGCACGCATTCTGACCAACGGCATTGCCTATGCCCGCCTGACCCAGTTCTCTGACCCCTCGGTCAGGGATCTCGCCACCGCGCTCGACGCACTCAAACAAAAAGGCATGGAAGGCCTGATCCTCGACCTCCGCGGCAATCCAGGTGGCCTGCTCGACGCCGCGGTCGACCTCTGTAAACTGTTCCTCGGCCAAGGTGAACTGATCGTTTACACCAAGGGCCGCGATCCCGCCGATGCGACCACACACAGCGCCGGACAGAAAGCTGCCTGGCCAGAACTACCGTTGGTTGTCCTGATCAATGACCAGTCCGCCAGTGCCTCCGAAATTGTTGCCGGCGCGCTTCAGGACCACGTTCGGGCCCGGCTGGTAGGCGAAAAAACCTTTGGCAAGGGATCGGTCCAGCGGATCATCCCCGTGGGGGAAGCCGATGGGCCGGCACTCCGACTCACCGTCGCGAAATATTACACCTACAGCGACCGCGTGATCCATGGCGAGGGCATCGCGCCGGACGTCGAGGTGGAGATGACCCTCGACCATTGGAAGCAGATTTTTAAATTTAGAACCGACCCCAACAGCTTCGATGCGCCGCCATCGGATCCGCAGCTTGAGGCGGCCATCACCGAACTAAGGAAACAGATTTGATCATTCTCGGCATCGAAACATCGTGTGACGAAACCGCCGCCGCCGTGGTGCGCGATGGACGCGAGGTCCTCAGCAGCGTGGTTTACAGCCAGATCGCCAAACACCGCCCCTACGGAGGCGTCGTCCCGGAGATCGCCTGCCGTATTCATGTCGAAGCGCTTCCCGGCGTGTTGGCTGAGGCGGTCGAGACGGCGGGAATCAAGTGGAGCGACATCGACCGCATTGCGGTGACCCGCGGGCCCGGACTGGCGAGTTCTTTGTTGGTCGGGGTATCTGCAGCCAAAGCGCTGGCTTTTCGTCTCGGGGTGCCAGTGGTCGGCGTGAACCATCTGGAAGGTCATGTCGCCTCCCTGTTTCTGTCCGATGGGCCCGATCCCGAACGCGATTGTCCGATGCTGGTGCTGCTGGTGTCCGGCGGGCATTCCTGCCTCGTGATGATGGACGGACCCGGTCGTTACAAGCTGCTCGGACAGACCGTCGACGATGCCGCCGGCGAGGCGCTCGACAAGGGCGCAAAAATGCTCGGACTCGGCTATCCCGGCGGTCCAGAAATCGAACAGAACGCGCTCGGCGGCAATCCGAAAGCCGTCGCCTTTCCTCGCGGTCGGCCGCGCGCATCGACTCGGACGGGTTCGTTCGATCCGGAATTTTGTTTTAGTTTCAGCGGATTGAAAACGGCCTTGCTGACGCGCTTGGACGGTCCCGAAGTGCCGATGCCGGACATGGCCGCCAGCTATCAAGAAGCGGTGGTCGGTGCACTCATTCATACCACGCGCCGGGCTCTCGACGCGCATCAGGTGAAAGCGTTTGCCTGTGTTGGCGGGGTGGCGCGGAACAAAATTTTACGCGGCGCGTTGGACCGTCTGGCGGAAGAACGCGGGATGACGCTGTATTTGGCCGCACCGGCGTATTGCACCGACAACGCGGCGATGATTGCCGGAGCGGCGGGAAGTCCCGGTCGGGTTGAAGACGCGCCAAACGCGCGCTTCGAGATCAAGCCGAACTTAGCCCTTGGAGCCTAAGCGACTCTGCTGGAACCGGGTGCTATTTTATTCGCCCTGACGCGAATTTGCGGCGCGTTGCAATTCGCCGATTTGCGCCTGCATTTTTTCCATTTGTTCCATCATGGCGCGGAATTGTTTTTGCGTTTGGCCGTTGTATTGCCTCCACTGCTCCTCCCGTTCGGCGACCGCGCGTGCCCGTTCGCGTAGTCCCGCCTCGATGTCGCGTTCGCGGTGGCCGACGTTGGCCTGCATCTCGCGGATCTGGCGTTCGAGCGCGGTGTTCCGTTCCTGCAGGCTTCGAATCAGACGCTGGGCTTCGGGCGGCACACCCGCGGGCATGCGTCTGCGTTCGGCCGCTTCACGATCGCCTTCGCGGAACCCTTGATCCCGGATGCGTTCCCGGAATGCTTGTTCTTTCATCCGCTCCTGTTCTCGCCGGAACATGTCGGCCTCACGTTCGCGGTTGATGTTTTGGTCTCCGGCGCGGTCGGGTTGCGGCACGCGTCGTTCCACTCGGCCTTCGCCATCACGGGCCCAGTCACCCTCGCGGGGTTGAACTTCGCGCGGACGATCGCCGTCACGAATGGCGCCTTCCCGCGCTCGGTCGCCTTCTCGCACTCGGTCGTCATCGCGTGGACGATCTCCACCGCGCACTGCCCGATCCCGAACCGCTCTTTCACGCGCTCGGTCCGCGCCGAACGGATCCCGATCGGCCTCTTGGGCCTCGGCTCGCGGAGCATCCGGTTGTTCCACCCGACGTTCCCGATCTTGCGACAGAACGAAGGCAGGCAGAAGAAGGGCGAGCAACAGGGTGGGTAGGAAGTGTGCGGTCATAGTGAGGGAATTCTACACCCGTGCCGCTTGCCGGGTCAATGGGGATGCAGGGCTTCATCCAGCCCGAATAGTTGTCGGCAACCTCTCACGTTTTCCGCTACACTTGCGCATGTCCAAACGCGTTTCCCACAGTTTGCTTGATCCCTATCTTTCGACTCCGATCAAACAGGTCTACGGACCGCTGCGCATTCCCCGAGCGTTCCCGCCCGAGGGCATTGTTCTGATGGGGCATTTGCTGGCGATCGTCGGTGCCTGCGGTTTTTTTCTGGCGGTTCCGCATTGGTGGGGCGGCCTGTTAGTGGCGCTCGGGGTGGCCGGGGCACACTTCATGGACTGCCTTGATGGAACCCACGCCCGTTCGACCGACCAGTGTCGCAACGGCGGCGAACTGCTCGACCATTTTACCGATCCGCTGTCCTTCTCCTACTGGATGGTGGGCTGGGGCGCTTCGACTGGCAACTTGTGGTTGAGTATCATCGCAGTGATCGTGATCTACGCGACGGCGGTACTAACCAATATCGTTGCGAAGATCACCGGTACCTTCGAACTGCAACGATTCGGCCCGACCGAGTTCAAAACGCTGCTGGTCGTCTACGGATTGGTCATGTGCGTTCTGCCGACTGACGGGCGTGTTGCTCTCGCCTTCTGGTCGTTCTTGGTCTTGGTGGTGGTCGGCGTGGTGCAGTTGAAGGTCAATCTGGTTCGCGGCGTGTTCAAGGTCAACCGGCACGGGGCTGCGCCGGATACCGGCGAGTGGGATGTGTCTGCGTCGAAGTAGGGGGGCGCCCCTGTGGTGCGTAACGTATGGGGCAGATCGTCGCCGTGATCCAGCCCGAGTGCCTTAAAGCCAGACGAACGCCTGGGAGCCTACAGCTTCAAATCTTCGTTCCCTCGGATTCCAAATCCGAGCCACGAACACGGAATGCAATTCCGTGCTACATGGGCGCCGGTTTGGCTGCCCGCGAGCCAAACCGCCACAAGATCAGGAACACCAGATTCATGATCCCGTAGATCACTAGACCGTGCCACGGCCAGCCGCCGAGCGAGAACGGCGGACCTTTTTTACCGACGTAGGCGTAGTTCCAGTCGAAGGCCCAGTTGCAGCCGAACATGGCGAGGAAATAGATTGTGCCGACGAGGACGGCGAACTGGAAGTCGCGGCGGGTCGGACGGTAACCGCGGATCCAGACGATGTAGGCCATGAGTCCGAGGATGCTGGCGTGGCCGATCCAGAACAGCCAGAACGCGGTCTCGTTCGGGTAGGCTTCGGTGGTCGGCGTGATGAACGCCATCCCGGCAAACGGCGCGGTGAAGTACAGCAGGGTTCGTAGCCAGCGCCTGGGCAGCAGCAGGGATAGCGCGGCGAAGGCGGCGGAGAAATCGCAGACGTGCAAGGGATAGTCGTCCGTCGGTTTGAAATCCGGACGGGTCACATACCAATATTGCATGTAGCACCAACCCACCACCGCGATGATGCCGAGCACGATCTCGGTGCGACGACCCCACTGCAGCTTTCGCGCCGTAAGGAGGAAGGCGACCACCAGCCCGAAACTGATCGCATTGACCGCCAGGAGTTTTGTCAGGGTGTATTCCACGCCTCTGCGCTACTACGGAGAGCGGGTAGTGCAAAAACCAATTGCTTCAACGTGGCTTTCGCCAACACAATCTGCATAGAGGTCCGGCTTAACCGACCATGCCTGATCTAGCCGACATCCACTTTTCCGTCCTCGAACGCCATTTCACCCTACGGCGTTATCCCTTGTTGCCCAAAGAACTCCACCGCGCTTGGGATGCCGCCGACGAACTGATGGCCTGGTTTGTGCTCGGACTCGTGTCCGCCGAAGCCGACCGGGACCTGAACGCAGAACCGCTGCCGGGGCCCAAGGCAAGCCACCGTTGGCCGACCGAGCCGACTGACCCGAATGAGCCAACCGAGCCGACGGAGCCGGATGGCTTGGACGAATCAGCCTCCTCGATCACCGCGTTGTTTGCTGGCCTGAACTCGCTCAATCCGCCGCGCTGTATGGTGGTCAATGATACCTTCGGCTGCCTGACGCTGGTGCTCGCCTCGCTGGGTTTGAAACCGTGGGTGCTGAACGATTCTTGGTGCGCGATGGAAAGCCTGTGGCAGAACGCCGTCGCCAATGAGTTCGAACTCAACTCCTCGCGCTTCCTCACCAGTCACGATCCGCTGCCCGACGATATCGAACTCGTGATCATGCGCGCCTCGGATCGCCACGACGAACGCGCGCGCATCGACGCCTTGCTCCGTCCGCATCTTGCGCCGAACGCACGCATCCTCACCGCTGCGATGGTCAAAGCGAATCTCTACACGGAACTCGGTTCGACCTTTCACTCGAGCATTTGGCGTAAAGCCTGCGTGCATCTCACGATTCCCGATGCGCCGAAATCCGGAGTTGAGTCCGCAGTTGAATCCGCTGACGGGTCGGAGGAAACCGAACCACTGACCCTCGAACATGGCGGGCGTCGGTTCGCGATCCTGCCAGGGGTGTTCTCCGGACGCGTGATGGAAGACGGACCCACGGTTGACCCCGGAACCGCAATGCTGCTGGCCAACCTGCCAGCCGCGGCCGACTTCGCGGAACAATCGGACGGCGTGGATTTGATCGATCTGGGGAGCGGCACTGGACTGCTCGGAATCGTCATGGCGCTGGAATTGGCGGAATCGGGAACGCGGCCGCGTTCGGTTCGGTTTTATGACGAGTCGGCGCTCGCGGTGGCCTGCGCCAGCTTGAACGCGGGCGAGCATTTAGACGATTTTCCGGAGGAGGCGGTGTCGGTTCATTGGCTCGACTGTCTTACCGATGTGCCGGAAAATTCGGCGGATCTGGTGTTATGTAATCCGCCCTTTCACGCCGGCAATGTGCGCACGGATGCGGTGGCTTGGCGGATGTTCACCCACGCCTGCCGGGTGCTCAGGCCGGGCGGGCGCTTGCGTGTTGTCGGCAACCGGCATCTTCACTACCACGCCAAGCTGACCAAGATTTTCGGCAACCACAAAACGATCACGAGTGATCGACGATACGTGGTTGTGGAGGCGATCAAGGGCGTGACGGATCCTCCTTCTCCTCGTTCGACGAAGTCTGCGCAAGGCGATGAGCAGCCGGGTAATGGGGAGCGAGCCTAGACTAAGGCCGTCGAAACGAAGACGTCTTTTTGCTGGGCAACGTTGGTTTCCGCATCCCTCGGATTAAAAATCCGAGCCACGGACACGGAATGCAATTCCGTGGTACAACGGGGGTCGCCTTAGACGCTCGGACCTCCCACTTCGAACGGCCAACGCCTGGATTACTGGGCAGTCGCCGGCGATATATATTTCAACGCCTGATCATTCTCATATACAGTGAGAACAAAAATTGAGAGTGTTGTCTTCACTGCAGGCTGGGATGCAGATTCAATCTGTTCGTTCCATCAAAACGATTTAAACGGCGATCCGCCACCGGGGAGCACGCCGCTGGGGCGGCCGTTCTGCATGATACCACCGGGGGTGATGCCGCCCGGTTGGGTACTGGGTTTCTGCGTTCCTTGGAGGGCTTTTGACAGAATCTGGTTCAAGCGGCCGTTCTGGACCAAGAGCCGGAAGCGTTTTTCCGCTTCAGCTCTGATCTGGTCTAAGGCCAGCTGAGGGCTGGCTTTGATCGCCTTGGTGAGTTGGGCTTCGACGCCGTCGAGATCCATCGAACGCATCTTGACCGTGGCGCTCTCAATGAAGAAGCGGTAGTCCTTCGAGAATCGAAGGGTGCCTTGGTTGATCGCGTAGGCTGCATCCTCGTCTCGGTCGAAACTGAGGAGGGTTCTGCACAGCGGCAGGAGTTCCTCGGCGCGGATGCCACGCGCCAGACGACGCGATTCTTTGCTGAGGCGCTCGTGTTCCTTCAAGTTGGGATAGTGGCTCTGGCAGAAGCGGTAGGCATCTTGGGCCGACAGCTGCCCGTTACCAGCGGCGGCATGTTTACGCTCCATCTCGGCCAACAAACTTTTCAGTTGGCGGGCGCTGGTCTTGAAGCGTGGGGCGCTTTTGTTCTCGGGGTCGAGCACGAGGAAGTCGTCCATGAGTTTCTGCACTTGATCGAACTTGCGTCGTTCGATCAGCAGGCTGCCGTAACGGGTGTTGGCTTCCGGACTTTGCGGGAACAGTTTGACCGACTCTTTGAACGCGGCCTCGGAGTAATCTTTGAGCGCTTCGCTGGCTTCCGCGGCGGTGGTGAAACCGAGAGCTGCCGCGCCACCGGCGGCAAGGCGGTCAAGGTCCTTAGCCTTGTTCTGGTACAGGCCGGCGATCGCACCACGCAATTTGGAAAAGGTTTTCTGGGCAATCACATCCCGTTTGAACGCGGGGTCGCGGGTGAGTTTCCACGTGTACCATTTCCAGAAACGCATGTCGTTTTGAATGTCTTCTTGGGTGAGAAAAACCGGTTCTTTGTGGATCTGGAGGATCAAGCCGTTCGGTTTCATGTACGGGAACATCCAAGGAATCTGGTAGCTCTCCTCGATGTAGAACGCGTGTTGGTCGCGGCAATTCTCGTGTTGGTATTCGCACAGGATGGCGTTGATTTTCATCACGCCGGCGACGCCTTGCACTTGCATGCGCCCGCCTTGGAAGGTGATTTCCGCGCCGGCTTTTTCCTGCCCGGAGAACACGCGTTCGCTGTATTCCTCGAACGCACGGTTACTGTCCCACGTGCTGGGCATCCAAATGCTGTCGCCGTAGAGGTCGCGCATGATGTTCATGTAGGTGCTGTCGGCGAGCGCGTTTTGGGTGATGAGATGCACGTCCTCACGCACTTTGGCGCTGTAGATCATGTAGGTCGGAACAAAGCGGCCCGGGTCGGTTCCGCCGTAGAAGATGGCGTCGCGTTCCATCTCGGGCGGGTAGGACGGATCGAAGTCGGGAATCTCGCTGTAGAAGTGACGGGCCGCAGCAAGGATGGCATCCATTTCGGCCTGTGGTGGCGTTTCCTCGAGGGCAATGCCGACTTTCTCGACGAAGTTGTCTTCGTCGATCACCCAGGTGTCGATGCAGTAGCGAAGTTTCTCGAGACGGTTCGAGGCGATCAGGGCCGGAGTGCTCGCGTTGCTGAGACTGGTGAGGCGGGCGTAGGCTTCGGCGTCGAAGCGGACCTCCTTGTGGGTCTCGTAGCGAGCGCCGGCACGGGCGGCTTCAAGAACGACGGGCACATCCGCTGCGGCAACACCGGAGGTGGCGAGCCGTTGCTGGAGTTCGGTTTCCGGCAGGTTGCCAGCGGCGCTGAGGTCGGCCAGCAGGCTGGTGTTGAGCGCGGGAAGTTTGGTCGCGAGGATGTCGAGGGACACCGGGTTGATCGCCGCCTTGGTCGGTTGCCGCTTCCAGGCCGAGACGAGGGTGGCTTCGCGTAGCAACCGCTCCGAACGCCAGTCCTTCTCCGGCATCGCTTTGAGGTAGGACTTAAAGTCGGATTCGCCGCCGACGGCATCCCCAACCATCGAACGCAAGGCGGTGACGTTGTCCGCGGGCATTTCCGACCACGCCATGTAATCAAGGGCGTTCTGGTCGAGGCAGTATTGCAGGTCCGCGCCGTTCTTCTTGGCTTGGTAGACCTTGTCGAGAATGATGCCGTTGGCGCCGCGTAGTTGGTAAAAACCGAACTGCCAACCGAAGTCGTGGCCGTCGAGGGCGGAGGCACCGACGTCACGGAGGTGTTTCGGATCGTTTTGGTCGACCCAGATTTGTTTGGCTGGCCAGAAGAAGGTGCAGGCGATGCCGATGACCGCGACCGCCACGGTGCTGGCAATATGCGGCAGCCGGAGGAAGCGCAGAAAGATCGCCAGCAGGGCGCAGAGGATGATCAGTCCGTAGGCGATGAACGCCGCGAATACCGCGTGGGCCTGGATGTATTGCACCCGCTTAATGAACAGATCCTGATTGTTGAGCTGCGGGAACTGGGCGATCAGGAAGAACAGGGTGGTGAACAAGAAAGCGACCGCGAGGGCGAAGAACCACTTGCGTTGCAAGCTGTCGATTTTGAACACGAACATCAACGGCAGCAAGGCGAGGAGCGAGGCCCAAGGCGTGAACTGGCGGACCATGGCGAAGACGTGCTGCGACTTCGGACTGAGGAACAGGTGCGACATCTGATAGAAGAAGAAGAACTTCGCCTTGTGGTCGTTATCGATGTTGTTTTTCGCGAGCGTGTACGCGTTCGCGGCACTGACGTTGACGTTGGTGCCCGCGGTCATCGCCGCCAAGGAGGCTTTGGCTGCATCCACGCGTTTGGTGGCGGCCAACTTCTCCTCAAAGAATTCGAAGTGTTCGGGCACCCGCAGATAGGCGCGTTCGGCCTCTTTTAGTTCGGCTTCGGTCGCGATGTACTCGCGTTCGGCGTCGGTCAACTTCTCCTCACTGGTGGAGAGTGCTTTCTGGCGGGAGCTGAACTGCATGGCCTGCTGGTCTTTAAACCGTTTGTCGTAGGTATAGTATTCTTGCAGAACCGTGCGATTCACCGCGAAGCCCTGACGCGCCTGATCCTGTTGAAGCTTCGTGTACGCTGTCCGCGCCGCGTTCACGCGTTCCAACGCGGCCGCTTTGGCGGCGGTTTCAGATGCCGGAATCTTCGCGTAGGTGGCGTTCTCTTGTTGGAACACCGACTGGGCCTCCACCAGTTGTTTGCCTCTCGGGCCGAGTAGGGTGAGGCGTTTGTCGCGTTCCCGCTTGTATGCTGCGAGTCGAGCACGTCCGGTTTTTTCGCTGAGGGCGCCGGAGGTATTCTTGATGTTTTTAGTGACCGAGATTTTCTCGTACTGTCCGCGCATCACCGCGTGCTTGAAGCCTTGGATGGTCCGCGGGTAGCCCCAGTTCATCGGCGGATTCTGTTCGGAGGAAAAGGGCATGTAGAGCAGGAAGGCCACGCCGAGCGCGAGGACGGTGAACATGCCGTAGAGTCGCGCCCAGGGCATATAGCCTTTGGGGCGGAAGCGGAGAAAGACGAGCGGGGCAAAAAAGATGAGCGCGCCGAGGCCCATCAAAACGAAATCCTGTGCGATAAAGGTTTGTCTGCCGACCCTTGGCTGTGTCGGGTCGAGTATCCGGTTCATAAACGGTGAGACGAGGCCCATGGCCATCATCACGCCGCCAGTACACAGGGCGCCAACCGTGACCATGCTGCGCACATCTTTTTTGATCACATAATACAGCACGGGTAGCGCGAGGCAGCACACGCCGGCAAAGGCCGCGAGGCCCTCGAAGGTGAAGCCCATGGTCTCTAAGAGGCTGCCTTCGGAGGGCTTTGTTCCTACCGGGTCAAGATTCCCGCTCGTTGGCGTGAAATGCACCAAGACCTTGACGAAGATGTAGACCGACAGGCCGGCGAGGCAGAACGCGATGGCGCGGCCAAACAAGTCGCGGCTGCGGGTGCCGATGGCGACCAGCAGGAAGGGCATGATGAACAGCAGGGCTTGGTGATTGGTTAGACCGATGCCGAACAAGAAGGCGACCAAGTACAGGAGCCAGTGTTTCTCGGGACGGCACATCCACACGTAGGTGAGCAGCGAGATCAGCGTCATGAAAAAGGCGTTCAGGCTGTACACCTCGATGATCACCGACTGCGACCACTGCACCGGCGTGAACGCGAACAGCAGCGCGCCGGCAATCCCGCCGAACAGGGCGAGGACGCCGGCGGTTTGTTCGGACATGAGGTCGTCTCGTTGTTGGAACAGCGACGTGAGCGCGTCGAACCCGAGCACGCCCAAGACGCAGAGCGAGACCACTCCAAGCGCCATCCCATTGCCGGACCACTGCGCCATGCATAGAATGAAGGCGAGCGTGCCACCGTAGGCGATACTGCCGATCCAGGCGGTGGTCAGTGGTTTGATCTGTTTTTGAAAGGCGAAGCTGACGAAGAAACACAGGGTGAGCGCCAAGGCCACCGCGCCAAAGAACAGCAGACCCAAGGGGGCGTAGATCCGCGCGAAGCCGTACACCACCAACATGCCGAGGAAGCCGGCACCCACCGGCATCCAGTTTGTTTGGCGGAATATGCTGTCGGTGCTTTTGCCGAGTCCGCGCGCGATGTGGCGTCCGGACTTGGTGATCATCACCGCGAGAAACCCACAGGCGAGCGCGCCGAAGAACGCGGAACAGAGCGCGATCGGCCAGGCCGGGTTCGGGTTGCCGTGGTATGAGGAGAAGTCGAGCACCCACTGGAAAAACCACGCGAGCAGGGTCCAGATCGGATAGCCGGGCGGGTGGGGGACCCCGAGATAGTCGGCGGCCACCGCGAGTTCACCGGCGTCCTCCAAGGTGACCGAGGGGGGGAGGGTTTTGATGTAGATGAAAAAAGCGATGACGGTGCTGACCGCGAACGAAATCTTGTCGATCATCGTGAACAGTGGGCCCTTGTAATACGGGGCTTCGGAGGCCGGCGTGGCATCGGTGAGCACATTGTCGAACAGACCGGGTTGATTGACGCCCTTGCCGCCCCCCTTCATGATGTCTTTCGACGACCGCATTTTGCCGCTGGGTCGTTGCACATTTTTCCGCGCCTCACTCGGTTTCGAGGAGGTTGGCTTACGTTTATTCGAACGGTTCGATTTTTTCTTTTTTGCCATTATTTGGTTCCAGCCCTTGGTCAAAGAGGGACACTCCATAGGAAAATTTGTTCAGAATTCAATGGTTTGCTTCAGTTCTGACCGAAAACACGCCGCGCCATCTTTTGCGTTCGGACCCTTCTCAACGGACCTTTGGGGTGAAACGTGTCCCGCCATTGGAACAAGTCCGCGCTTCGTGACGCACTGTGCTGTTCAGCCGCAGTTTTACGGGGCGAACGCCACAGACGACTGGTTGCAAAGCGGCTGTGAACGGCGATAATATAGGATGCACATCACGGACCGCCTCGCCCTTCTCTTGCAAATCATCAGTGCCGTCGGCTGCCTGGTGGCCACGGCTTTTGGATATTGGCGCCCCGCGACCGTGTTCGGCGTATTCTTCGCCTTGTTGATGCTGCTCGATATCCGGATGATGCTGCTGGCCTTGGTGCATGAGACCATTCGCATGCAGAACCAGGAGCCGTCCGTTGATCCGCCGGAATCGGACTGGGTGGCGCAAGAGTTTCAACGGTAGAGGTGCCAGTAGGACGTTGGTAGGATTGAATCGTCTGCTTTTATTCTGCCATCAACCATTACCGGCTACTTACGACTGACGACTCTCCATGCTTGATTTTGCCATCGGTCCTCCGCACGTTCGCGGACCGATTTTATGAAACGTCACATCAAACTTCTTTTCCCTCTCGCCGCTTTCGCCCTTGCTGGTTGTCAGCCTGTCATCGAACTCGCTGACGACCAACTCGTCGCGGTCGACGCGCCCATTGGTTCGGCGGCCGCAGACATTGAACTCGACCCTACCGGAAGTCCCTCTGCGGAGACTACGTCTTCAGTGTCCGATCCGGCTGCCTCGGGTTCGGCGTCGTCGGCCGTCTCGGGTTCCGCTTCGACATCCCAAGGTTCCACCGACTCGACCAAGCCCGCTGGCCCGCCCGACTGGCGCGCGCGCTACGCCGAACTGTCCGAAGTCGTGCGCAAGAAATTCAAGATCCCTCCGGCCAGCCAGCAGATCTCGATCGGTATGAAAGACGGGCGTGCGCGCAAAGGTTTCCTGCTCGGCGTGTCCGGCAACCGCGCCTCTTTTTCGATTCCGATTTCGGGACGAGATCCGGCCAAGGTCACGCTCGAACGCGGCGACCTCGGCGAGGCCACCCGCCGCCAGATCTGGGTGGACGACGCGGTGCCGTATTACGCGAAGATGCAGTTAAAGAAGGAAAAGGGCGTGTACGACCGCAACAACCCAAAGCCGGTCGCTGCCATTCCCTCCGCCAACAAACCGAACCAAACCGTGAACCAGCAAACGCGTCCGGCCAACGGCGGCAACACCAACAACGGCAACCGACCGGGACCTGGGTTCATCCAACCGTCCACCAATGCCCTCAAACCGAACGCAGACGGTTCGTTCGACGTGGTCAAAAGGTGGTTGCGCAGCAATATCAACAATCCCGATAGCATCCGCATTCATACATGGGGCAAGCTCGTTCGCGATCCGCGTCCCGGCGTGAACGGCTATAATCTCGACGTGGAGTTCTCCTCGGATTCCGGTGGCAATCTGGGCCGGATCCCAGAACGCAAGCGCTTCTTTCTTAACCGCAACGGCACTATCACCAACACCGGCAATATCCGGCTGTAACATCGGGCAATTACCTCCGGCAATAATGTCCGCCAAAAAACTCGACATTCTCTACGAGGACAACCACCACCTCGTCGTGAATAAGCCCGGCGGGCTGCTGGTTCAGGGCGACCGAACCAAGCGCACCACCTTACTCGAACACGCCAAAGACTACCTGCGCGAAACCTACCGCAAGCCAGGCAAGGTCTATCTCGGACTGGTCCACCGCATCGACCGTCCCTCCTCCGGGGTGGTTCTGCTCGCCCGCACCAGCAAGGCCGCCAGTCGGCTTTCGGCCCAGTTCCGCGAACGAACGATCCGCAAGACCTACTGGGTTCTGGTCGAAGGAAAGATCGATCCCGCCAGTGGTCGGATGGAAGATCATTTGTTGCGCCGGAATTATAAAAGCGACGTGTCGACCGAAGGAAAGAAGGCGGCGCTCGCGTACGCGTGTCTGCCGTTCGAGAACGCGTCCGCGTCCGCGTCCGAACCGCTTTCGTTCGTCGAGATCCAGTTAGAGACCGGACGCCACCACCAGATCCGCGTTCAGTTCTCGCACCGAGGCCATCCGGTGTTGGGCGACGAACGCTACGGCGCGTCGCGCGCGTTCGAACCCGAATGCATCGCCTTGCATGCGCGCACGCTGGTGTTCAAACACATCGTCAGTGGCGAAGAGGTACGGGTCACCGCGCCGGCGCCGAAGGGCTTTCCCGCGCTGATTTAAATATTATTCGGGTTTTGCCCAATGCGCTTCGAGGCGGGCGAGGGGGAGCTGGACCTCGCGGGGCTTATGGCCTTTCGCGTCGCGAACCGACAGGGTGACTTGCGTGCCGGGTTTGAGTTTGCGCAGGGCGGTGAAGAAGGCCGTGCGAGTCTCGTAGGCGGTGCCGTTCATGGCGGTGAGCAGTTCGCCGTCTTTGAGCCCGGCGCGTTCGGACACGCCATCGTTGACCAACTTGCGCAGAACCAGGGCGGGCTCTTGGTAGGTGTTGGCTTTTTGAAACGTCGGGGGTTGCTCAAAGGTTTCCTCAAGGGCGGCTTCAAGACTGGCGCTATGAGCGTGTCCGTCGGCGCTCAGCAATTCTTTCAAGGCATCGAGTGGGGCGACCATGCAGAGCCCTTGGGGTGCGCCTTTATTGGTGACCATCGCGAACTGCAGTCCGAAGACTTCGCCCTTGCGGTTAACCCACGGGCCGCCGGAGGTGCCGATCGGACCAATCCCGGAAACGAAGACGCAGCGGCAGTAGTGGCCGTCGCTATATTCATACGCCGGACGCGCCCGCGACATGTGTCCGGTCATCAGGATCTCGTGGCGGAACATCGGCGCACCGAACAGATGGACGACCTGGCCGGGCTTCGGCAGACGTTTTGCGAAGGGCAGGGGCGTACTGCGGATCGGTTTGTCGGGCACGAGCCGACAGATGTCGTGTCCGAAGTCGACGGCTTCAACGACAGCCCGATGTCGGCTGCCGTCCGTTTGGCGGATCTCGAACACCCGATTGGTCTTCGGTTTTTGGCCAATCATATGGGCGGCGGTGAGCACGGTGCCATTGGTGGTCGCGAACCAGCCGGTGCCACCGAGTTGCCCATCGACCAGAATTTCAACGCAAGACGCGCGCAGGGTTTCTGGTTTGGGAAACTGCCCAAAGGCTGGACAGATTAGAACAACGAGAAGAACGGCAAAAAGGAGTCGGGCCATGTTCGGTATCCGAACAGACCAGTGTGCGCGGGGAAAGCAAAAGGCGATTTAATGGTGCACCGTCTTCTACCGCAAATTTCGTAGAGGTGTTTCGAGCGATCTCAAAGATCGCTGTTTATCTCACCAACCCAGGCGAAGAACCGATCGTTGTCGTGCCAGTATTCGAGTTGGAGTCCTTGCGAGGTGGCGTTCGTGGGCTGGGCTTGTTGGATCGCTTCGCTGTTGCGGGCGATGAACAAGGTACCGGGTTTGTTGTTGCTGCGTTCGCGGACCGTTAGGGCACAGGCGACTTGGCTACCAACTTTGCAGTAACGAGCGCCTTGGATGTCGAACCGTTCGCGCAGGGCGGCTTCGCTCGGCAGGATGTCGAAATCGAGTTTGTCCATCTGTTGTTGCAGGGCGACGAATCTCTCGGTCGGGATATCGAACTCGCTGGGGACATGCGCTTTGTGACTGGCCATCATCTGGGCGGTGAGTTCGGACCCGGCCGCGGGACGATGCACACCCCACCACAGTGCGAGGCCGAGGCTGGCCAGAACGAGAACCGATGCAAACACCGCGGTGGCAGTCCGCCAACGTGACAGCCGGCGCAACTGGCGGGCTTCGCGCAGGATCGAGGCGACCTTTTCCTGCGGCAGGGTCTTGCGTTCGAAGTGCGTCCGGATCTTGTCTTCCAACGGGTCAGTCATGGTGGCCTTGCCGAGATTGCGGAGGGTGTTGTTGCGAGTGATTTTGGACGTGCTCCGGTTCGCTGAGGAGAACTCGGGCTTTCTTACGGGTTCGCGAAAGGCGGCTTAAAATCGTGTTCCGTGAGGTTTCAAGTAGGGTGCCGATTTCGGCGGCGGTGTAGCCTTCTACGTAGTGGAGATAGAGTAATTCGCGCTCTTCGAAATCAAGCAGCGAGAGGACGTGGGCGAGATCCAGTTTGTCGCCTTGGTCCGGTCCGCTCTCGAAGGCGAGCAGGTTGCCGAGTTCGGCGTCGTGCAGCGGCACAACCTCTTTGCCTTTGGTCCGTCGGTACTTGTCGATGTAGAGGTTGCGGACGGTCTTGAATACCAGACTCCGGTTCTTCAGGGAGCCGTAGCGCCGGATCAGTTTGAACGCGGCTTGTTGAGCCAGATCCTGCGCGTCGTGGTGGCGTCCGGACAAGGACATGGCATAGCGGTATGCGCCTTGCAGCAAGTCCTCGTCCGTCGCCTGGTGGTGTTTCATGGGGGTTACTTGGCCGCGTCGGTGATGGCGGCGATCATGGCTTCTTTGTCGTGGGTTTTGCCGGAAAACTTGCCGACTGGGTTGCCGTTTTTGTCGACTAGCAACACGAAGCCGCTGCCTTGATTGTCGGCCATGGCCTGTTCGAAGCCAGCGTCCTTGGCCATTTGGGTCGTCTTGGCCTTCGCCGCATCGTCGGTGAAGTCATAGGTGACGAAGTCCACTTTTTTGGATACGGCTTGTTCGACGTCGGGCAGGAAGACGTCCATTTTCTTGCAGGTGCCGCAGGTGTCTTTGTGGAATTTAATCGCGGTATATTCGGGTTCGATCGGGGCTTGTGCCGGTTCGGGATTGCTCGTGCAGGCGGAGAGCAGGAAGAGGCAGGGCAGGATGAGGAGGGATGTGAGCAGTGTTTTCATTGGAGGGGCTTTGTCTATGCTGGTCTATGCGAAGTTGAAGGCATGTGCCTTGTGGTTGATTTCTAGCGGAGACGGGAAACCCTACGGATTGATTGCATCGAGAGATGTTTTTTTGATAAAAAAAAAAACGGCGGACCAAGTCCGCCGTGTTCATTCGGAGTTGAGCGACGTTTTATGCAGACTTCGCGAGGTCCTTGGCTTGCTTGATCCACTCGTCGCGTTCGATACGGTCCTTGAACGTCGCGAGTTCCTCGGTGAAGGCGAGGACGTGGGCCTTTTTCCAGTTGGCGATTTGTTTGAAGCGATAGACGCCGAACTCATGAAGTTTGGTTTCGATCACTTTGCCGACGCCTTTGATCTTTTTCAGATCATCGGTGACGTCCGGTGCGCGTTCGTAGATGACGCCGAGGCGTTCGTCGTTGCGAACGTTCTCGCCAGCGAACTGTTTGGACAGGGTGGCACTCATCGGTGCCGATTTACCCGCCGGCTTTTTGGCCTTGCTGCTGCTGGAGCTTGAACCGGAGCTGCTTGGCTCGGATTTGCTCGCGGTACTGCTGCTGCGTGATCCGCTGCTCGAACTGGATCCGGACGATTTGGAGCCGGATGATTTGGTGGAACTCGATCCGTTTCCGGACGCGGTCTGGCTGCTACCTGAACGACTGCTGCTCCCATTACCGCCACTTCCGCGGCTGCTAGCGCTGCTGCCGACGCCGCTGCTGCTGACGTCGCTGGAAGCGGAGCCGGACTTGGCGGCGCTTGCCGGCTCAGAGCTGCTGGAACCGGAGGTGCCGGACTTGGCGCTGCTGGAGCCGGTGGACTTCGCGGTGGTTCCGCTGGTTGGGCTGGCGGCGGTACTCGTTCCACCACTGGAAGTCGAGCCCGACTTGCTACCTGAAGTGGAGGCGCTGCTGCCGCTTGAGCCGGACGTGCTGCCCGTACCGACGTTGCTGGTCGAGCCGGATGCACTCGCCGAACCGGAACTACCGAACTTGCTGGCGGCGGCGGTTCCGCCAGCGGCGGCGGCGACTGCGCCAGCAGCTGTTTTACCAGCGGCATGGCCGGTGTCGCCTTGTAATTTGAGTTCGAGTTCGCGTTTGCGGCGACGCAGTTTTTCGCCATCGGCGACGGCGTCGCTGTCGCTCATGCTGGCATACCATTTGATAAAGGCGTACCAGAGTCCGAGCAGGAAGCAGAGGATGAGGAAGAGGAGCGAGACGAGTCCGTGGGAGCCGAAAAGATAGAATAATTTTGCGATCATGTGTGTGGTCTCCAAGCGGATTAGATGGCGTCGACTTGAGCTTCAAGGCGTTCGATGTCTTTGCGCAGGGACTCGTTGGCCCGCGGCGCTTGCCGGATGGTTTCGAGGCGATCTTTCCACAGGTACCATCCGAGCAGGACGCCGAGTCCGAACAGGATGATGCCGAGGAAGAGAGCCGAGACGAGGTCCCAGAAGAAGGAGTAGAAGTTGGATGCGATTAACAGGTCCATCATAATATTGGTTTCCTTTGCTTTAGGGGACGAGGTTGAGTTCGACGCGTCGTTGTTCCGATTTTGCGTCGTTGGCCGTCTCTACCACGGGGGCGATGGCGGCTTCGAGTTTGAGCGAACTAGACGGCACACCGGCTTTGATCAGACCGGCGATCACAGCGCCGGCGCGCCGGTGGCTGAGTTCGTTGGCGTAGCAGGTGTCGCAGTCGTCCTGAGCAAAGCCCTTCACGTCGAGCGTGAGTGGCTTGCCGTAATCGTTGACGAGTCCGGCGAGCTTTTTAAGGTCGGCGGTGTGGTCATCGGTGAGCTTGAATTGGTTTGGTGCGAAGGTGATCGAGCCGGAGGCGATGGCGGCTTGGAGCGCTTTGAGAGCGGCCGCAGATTTCTCGGCATCTTCTTTCTCTTGCATCGCGGCAGCTTCGGCATCGACGGCTTTGGCATCGGGGTCGGAGGCGGGTGCTTTTGCTTCTGGATCGTCGGTTCCCGCTGTCTTTGGCTCGTTCGGCTCGGTTTTACCATCTTCTGGCTTGGTGTCCGGCGCGTCTTTCGGGTCCGCGTCTTTCTGCTCGGAACCAGGCTTTACGCCGTCCGGGATGTCGGCAATCCCAGCGACCTCAGCTGTCTTCGGATCACTGCCTGCACCGTCTTTGTCACCAGCGCCGTCTTTATCGTTAGCACCTGCGGCAGCGTCTTTATCGTCCGCGCCATCGTGGCCTTCGCCATCCTTGTCGCCTGTGGCTTCGGCATTGTCGCCGTCTTTATCACCGTTCTCGATCGGAGCCGAACCGGCTTTTTTCACGATGCCAGGATCGGGATTACCAGCCAGTAGGCCGAGGGCTCCGTCACCATCCTTGGCAGGTTCCGAGGAACCGCCGTCGACAATGACTGTACCATCACCGGCTTTCGTATCACTGGATTTGGCATCACCGGCTTTGGCATCACCGGCTTTGGTGCTGGCGGTTTTATCCGAACTCGGCTTGGGCTTCGCCTTGGTCTTCTTTTTCCAATGGATGTCGAGTTTGCCGCCAGGGAGGCCTTTTTTCGCGGCGCGAGCCAAGGTCTTCTGTTCGGTTTTGGTGAGCGACAGTGCAGACGCGTCGAGCTTGCCTTTGGCGTAGTCGAACTCAACCGGTAGGGAGGCGAACTTTTCGTTTTTGGTGGCCGCCAAGTTTGCGGAGACCTTTTCTTTGAGTTCTTTCGCGACCTTCTTCTGATCGCGGGCTCCTGCCATCCACGCGAATAGAATCGCGATGATGAGGAATAATATAAGGGGAATCTTTGTCATGGTACGAATTAATTTTAGGGTATGAGTGTGCTGGCAATACTAGACTATCCTTGAGATTTTGCTCATTACAAAAACGGTAAATTTTTGTTAGATAAAGGGATGAAAGCAATCCAGTTGGTTGAGATCGGGAAACCCTTGGTAACCACGGACTTGGGCATGCCAATGCCCGGGCCAAACGAGCTGCGCATCCGGGTGGAGGCGGCAGGTATTTGCCATTCAGACGTTCATTACCGGGCGGGCACATCTCACGCAGGACCTTTACCCTTGGTGCCCGGACACGAAGTTGCTGGCACGGTTGATGCATTGGGCGCTGGTGTCTCCAGCCACCTGCCGGGCGACCGGGTTTGCCTTCATTACCTCGTGACTTGCGGCGATTGTCGATACTGTCGCGCCGATCACGAACCCTTTTGTCCAGATGGTCGGATGCTCGGCAAGCATCGGCACGGCGGCTTCGCCGAGTTCATTGTGGTGCCGGCACGCAACGCCTTCCGGTTGCCAAATTCCGTGTCGATGGTGGCTGGCGCGGTGATGATGTGTTCGGCCTCGACCTCGTACCATGCGCTGCGCCGCGCGCGCATGCAACCGGGTGAGTCGGTGGCCGTGTTCGGCATCGGCGGACTCGGTCTGGCGGCAGTGCAACTCGCCTTGGCCATGGGCGCATCGTCTGTGTTCGCCGTGGATCTACAGCCAGCGAAGTTGGCCTTGGCGGCCGAACTGGGTGCGGTCCGGGTACCTGGCGGAAGCCGGGCGGTTGCCTATATGCGCAAGCTCACGCGTGATCGCGGCGTCGATGTCGCTCTCGAACTGGTTGGCAACCCGGAGACAATGCGCCAGGCGGTGCAAGTGCTCGGTATTCAAGGACGCGCCGCGTTGGCCGGCATCACTGACCGCGACATGACCCTCAATCCCTACGGCGAACTGATTGGCAAGGAGGCCGAAGTCATGGGCGTGAGCGACCACCTAGCGGTGGAGATTCCAGATCTGCTGGCCTTCGCGGCCGACGGGCAATTGGATGTCGAACGCGGCGTATCAGAAACGGTTCCCTTGGAGGCGGGCGAAGTCAATCGGGTTCTCGACGAATTGGCCGCGGGCCGAGCTGGGGTTCGTTCGGTGATTGTGCCGGGGTGAACGTGCGCAGGGATCGGTGCTCAGGAATCGTGTGACCTTTTCGGGGGGAGTCTCTATTTAATCCTCTAAAGCCGACCGGACTGCTTGATATCGAGGTACTTGTTGGTCAGCGCGATGGGTAGTTCTTGGGCGGTGGAGTCGAGGCTGAGAATCCCGTATTGCTGTAGTTGGGTGAGGACCGATTGGCGGTCTTCCAGGTACATGGTGGTGGCGCTGACTTCGATGGCGCTGTCGAGTCCTTGAACTGGCTGGGCGGCGAGCGCTTCAACGTGGCTCTCGCGCAGACTGGCGAGCAGCACAAGGTGGCGGCGTTGCATGATCTGCAAGTTGGGTAGGAGTTCTTCGGCGTCTTCGCTGCGCAGATTGGTGAGAATGATGACGAGCGCTCGGCGCTTCTGGCGGATCATCAACTTCTCCGCCGCTTCGCCAAAGTCGCTCGCACCGAGCGTGGCTTGGTAATCGTAGAGGTGGTTGAGTAGACCGGTCATTGCGGTCGGTCCTTTGACCGGCGGGATCCAGCGGTCGTTGCCGCCGAACCCGATCACACCGACTTGGTCCCCTTGGCGCAGCGCGATGTAACTGAGCAGCAGAATCGCGTTTAAGCAGTGGTCGAACTGGGAAAGTTCGCCGTCCATGGCGCGCATGCGTCGACCGGAGTCGATCATCAGCACGATGTTCTGATCCTTCTGTTCGCGGTATTCCCGACTGATCAATTGTAGGCGCTTGCTGGTGGCTTTCCAGTCGATCTGTTGGAGCACATCGCCGTCTTGGTAATCACGCAGTTGGTGAAATTCACGCGAGGCGCCGCGCAGGTTTTTTTTGACGATGCCCATCTGGTTCTGCCGGTTGGACATGGCGAGCAAGGCGTAGCGTAGGACGGGTTCGTAGTTGGGGTAGATCTTGGTGTCGCCGAGTTCGCCGGCGAACTGCTGGCGGTTCCACAGACCGAGCAGGGAGCGGCGTAGAATGGCGCAGCGAGTGAACGATTGCGGGCCACGTTCCATGAAGGTGAGCTGGTATTCGGTTTGGTTCCAGCCGCCGGCCGGTACCGACGCTTGCCACGGTAGGTGGACACTACGGGCGATCGGCGGAATGCCGTCGAAGACCTCGATTTCCGCTGGATAGCGTCCGGGATTGTGGAAGGTGAGGATAACGCTGCCGGGTTCGCCGATGGCGAATCGGCCAGGTAGTTCGCGTTCCATGGTGAGTGGCCGCATGCGCCAAAGAACCAGCAAATCTAGTAATCCGAGAAGGAACAGCAGGGCCGCCGCCGCAACCCACAGCACCTTGAACGGCGGGAAGACCGACGCGAGGAGTCCGATGAGGATCCAAGCGGCGATGATGCGGAGGAGTCGTTTGGTGGGGCGCATTTGGAGTAATTAGTTGTCAGTAATCTGTGTTCAGGAATCAGTGGGACGACTTGCCCTTTGGGCTTCAAATTAGTGGGGCTAGCCCTTCGAGCTTCAAACGTTTGAAATTCCCTTGGTCGATACACGGGGGAAAATTGGCACGAGCTGCGTTAGCGGTGACATCCGAATAGCCTTGGCTGTAGGCCGTCGGCCAAGGCCGGGGGTTAGCATCAGAGAGATGAGTGGTCCCGCAAGGCGGGATGACACACAGGGCATCTAATGGTGCGGCCGGCCAAAGAAACCAGGCAGCAGATGCCCGCGGAGTATGAGGCCGTTCCGACCGGACATGAAGCGAAGCGTTCGTGCAAAGGGCAGACCGGTCGGCGCTCAAAGGCTCAGCTACCCCCGGGTTTCGCTCGTACCTCGCTCCACCCGGGGCTACTTTCTTGCCACCACTCCGTGGTTCGTCGTAGAGGGTTCGGCGTCGGTTCGATGACCTTCGAAATTTCAAATAACTTTGGCTAGGGTGCTGTCCCAAAATTTCGTCATGATAAGCTAGGGCAAAGATGAGGCCAACGGCCTCATTTCGGCGGGCTAAAGCCCGCCGTGCAAACACAGGTTGAAACCTATGCCACACCGTACGCGCGCCGATCCATGCCTTGTTGTACCGCGGCGCCACGAATAATGTAGCGAGGGCTTTAGCCCGCGTTTGGCCTGCGGGCTTTAGCCCGCAGGCCCACCTAGGCCGTTGGCCTGGGCTAGTATGAGGCAGACCTTTGGTCTGCGTGTTTAAAAAGAGCGCGGATCTATTTAGGGACTTTTGGGTCAGCACACTAGGGTTTCGGTAGATTTCTTCCGCAGTCTCGCGTTGCTTTTTATCCGCAATCAAATCTCGAAATGAATCTGCAAAAGGCATGGCTCTAACATCTAAACGGAAGCCCGAAGGGTCGACACGAATTACTGATTACTAACCGAAGCCCGAAGGGCGAGGCGACCACTGATTACCGATGACGGATCACTGATGACTGATAACTCGTGAGCGCAACTCACGTCCGAGGTGCCTCGACCGAGTCCACGATTCGTTCCACCATGCTATCGATTGTTGCCCCCGAGATGGCGAGCTCTGGGGCGAGCGCGATGCGGTGACGGAGAGCGGGAACGGCACCGGTTTTAATGTCGTCAGGGATGACGAAGTCGCGGCCGTTGATGAGGGCGCGCGCCTTGCCGGCTTGGAGCAGGCTGATGGCGCCGCGGGTGCCGGCGCCGAGGGCGATGCCTTGGGTTTCACGGGTCGCCCGAACGATGTTCACCGCGTAGGCGACGACCTCGTCGACGGCTTGCACCGAGGCGCAATCGGCTTGGGCTTGAAGGATGTCTTCGGGGGAGCAGACCGGTTCGATCTGGGACGCGCTGAGGGTGCCGCCGGACACGCCGGAGGTGACGCCGCGAACGATGTCAATCTCGCCGCTCGGTCCGGGATAGTCGATCAGTACTTTGAGCAAAAAGCGGTCGAGCTGCGCTTCGGGCAGCGGGTAAGTGCCTTCTTGTTCGATCGGGTTTTGGGTAGCAAACACCATGAACGGCGGCGGCAGGCTGATGGTGTCGCCGTCGATGGTGACTTGGCGTTCTTGCATGACTTCGAGCAGCGAGGACTGGGTCTTGGCGGGGGCGCGGTTGATCTCATCGGCGAGCAAGAGGTTGGCGAACACCGGCCCTTTACGCACGCGGAAGGTCTGCGAACTCATGTCGAACAAGGTGTGGCCGGTCACGTCGGACGGCATCAGGTCGGGGGTAAACTGAATCCGGCTGAAGCTCCCGCCAAAGGTGCGCGAGAGCGCGAGGACGAGGTGCGTTTTACCGAGTCCGGGTTTGCCCTCGAGCAGGACGTGGCCGTTGGCGAGAAAGGCGATGAGGATGTGGTCGACCACCTCGGGCTGACCGAGAAACACGCGGGTGATCTCGTTGCGCATACGGTGCAGCATCTCGGCGGTGGCGGCGAACGGGGTTCCTTGCTGAGCGGAGGGGGCGACGACGTTCGGGGTACCCATGCCGTCGGCCTTCGGGTATTGCGATGGCTCTTGCGGCGGCTCTTGGGGTGGCTGTTGGGTTGGGTGTTGCGGCGCGCCACCAACGGGAATCGGCGCCACCGGGACTGGCGCGGGCACGGGTTCGGGGCGGGCTGGCGCTGGCGGCGGAGGTGCTTGTTCCATCGGTGCCACCGGTTCCGGGGCCGGAACGGGCGGTGGCGCGTCGGTCGGTTCGGGGGGTGGTTGCGGCGCTTGCGGTGGTTCGAACGCGGGCGGTTCCCAGACCGGTTGCGTCGGCTGTGGACGTGGCGCGGGTACCGGTTCAGGTTCGAACGACGGCGGCTGGAACGGCTGTGGGTCCGAGGGCTGGGGGGCGTGCGGGTCGAAAGGTTCGTCGTTCATGATTTTTTAGTAGTCGGTAGTCAGCAGTCGGTAGTCAGGAGTCAGGACTCGGCCCTGCGGGCTTCGAGGGGTCAGTTAACAGTATACAGTAATCAGGGTTCGTGGCCTGCGGCCTTTGTTTCGTCAGTAATATCACGCTCTGGTTTCGAATGATCGCTGGTTCAGTTGTTCGGCTCATAGTTTGGCGTCGATGGTTTGCAGCGTTTCGACCACGCGCACGAACATGTTGCTGTCTTCGACCGGCAGTTCGCTCATGGCCTCGTTGATCCGGGTGTCGCTGAGACCGGTGAGTTCGGCGAGCTTGGCTTGTTCCGCTTGGCCACGTTCGCCGTCTGAATCTTTTTGCTTCTGCAGCCCGAGGTTGCCCGTGCGCAGCTTGTGCTGAATCTTGCGGCGCAGCGGACCGAGCAGCTCGTTGGCTTGGTCGTGTTCCCAGAGGTATTTGCCGCTGGCCGCAACGTGTTCGGAGAACTGCCGACTGGCGACCGGTTCGGGGCGGGCGATCGGGCCGAACCGCGGTGCATTGCGCAACAACCAGAACACCACCAGCGCGATTAGGCTGAGCAAGGGCATCCAGCCGTAGCGCATCAGCATGCCGATGAACGACAGGCCGCCGTCGTTGTAGACGAACACCGCCTCGGTGGCGTTCTCGAGTTTGGCGAGGCGGTAGAGAACTCGGGCGTGGTCGTTGGTGCCGATGTAGCGGTTGGTAAACGGTGCGGGCTCGGAGAGGAAGGTCATCCGACCGGCTCCGTGGGACAGGCTGAGAAAGCTCGATTGCCAGCGATCGCCGTTGCTGTAGGTGCCGCGCGGAAAGTTGTCCATTTTGAACGTGACCTCACTGTCCAATTTTAGATCGAGTAGGTCACCGCGGATCGCCACTTGGTTGGTATTGGTGAAGAAACCACGGTCGACCAGCTCGATGCCGAACACATCGAGCAGCGGGGTGCCCGGGTTGGTTTCGTCGTCATCGTCTTCCGGCAGATTGCCGAACGAGTCGAATTTGTCCTGCAGATACCAAGCCATGCTGGTGGGCATTTTTTCGATCGGTACGATGGCGTGGCCGCCGTCAAACACCCAGTTGTGAATTTGTGCGCTCATGCCTTGGGAGTTGGCGACCTCGTAGGGCAGCAGGACCATACCGCCGGACGGGCCTGGCAGTTCGGCGATGCTCGGCACGCTCTTCGATTCGATACCCATCTCGTCCAGAAAACGGCTGGCGGCAAGAAAGTGGTTGAAGCGCGCGGTGCCGAGATGACCAATTTCGACTTCACGTTCGTTGACCACGGTGCTGCTGCCACCACAGCCGTTGCCGACCAGCACCAAGCCCGCCACCAGCGCCAAAGAGGCCAGCAGACGTGACGGTCGCACGATGGTTCTCAGTGCTCGAACCATCATAACGCCCCTTTCGAAAAGGGCCATTTTTCGCACAGCGTATCCATCGCGGACTCACTAGGTAGACGGCGCGCATACGCGGTGGAAATCCATGCGCGCGTGAGCTGCGCAAAGTATTGCACCATCGATTTGTTGCCCAGCGCGCGGCTGCGGCGCAGGCAATCGGACTCGGTGTCGCTCTCGCGGATCGGGAGCGCCTCGCGTAGCACCAGTTGGCTGATCGCGCCTCGGTAGAGCAGGCTGACCGCTTCGTGCGCCTTGCCCTCGGCCCAGAGTTTGCGGGCGCTGGTGATGATGTCGTCCGGCAACGATTCGGGCACGATGCTCATGCCCATCACCGAACTCGGCGGGCGTTCGCGATCCATCTTCGCACCGCCGACCGGCACGATGCGCTTGCCGTATTTTACAATCAGCCAGATCAGGCCGGCAACCAGTAAGGCGACACAAATCCAGAACAGACCGTATCCGACCGCGCTAAACAGCGGCCCCATCGGCGAGCTGGTTCGGGGACGGCTCTGGCGGAGTCTCTCGCGGATGGTTTTGCTATGCACCTTGAAATCGGGATCTGCCAACACACGGTCGACGGTTTCACGGCTTTTGCTGGCCTGCGCTTCCGCCTCGGGGACGGTGAACGGGGCGAGCAACAGACACCCGGCCAACAAGCCGATGGCCATGCGCGTGCCTTGACCACGTCCGCCGGCAGCGGGCGGATCTGTCTTGGTTTTATTACCCAACTTTAGGAAGCGCTGGCTCGGTTGGCCGCTCGCTTCTTGGCTGGCTTTCAGCCGATTGGCGAGCCGGCGGAAGGTCAGTTCGATGTCCCAGCCTTCCACGTGGGAACGACTGTTAATGTACAAGCCAAAGCCTGCGCCGACGTACACGATTTGCACGATGCCAGAAGCGATGATGTAAAGGAAGGCCATGGTGCGCCAGACGGCGGTCGGCACCGCGGCCGGACCGGCTTGGGCGATGAGTTCAAACAATTGCCCGATTCGCGGCAGATAAATCTCGGGCACGAACGTGAACACCACGCCGATGAGCCCAAGCATCAACCCGAACAACAGCAGCATCGCGACAAAGGTGATTAGGCTGGCGGTGTGTCCGGCGTGGCGTTCGATCAGCCGGATGCGGGGACCAAAGAATCGACCAGAAGCGCCTTCGAGGTCGCGCACCGGTAGGTGCAAACTGCGGGTGGTGAGCGACCGAAACCGGATCGTCAGCCAGTAGGTCCAGAACGGCCGGAACAGGAGCTTGGGCCAGGCTTTGAGGGCCGCCAGCGGTCGGATCTCGTCGCCAAACAAGGAGCGGCTCATGATGTGCAGTGGCAGACGTTCGAACACCGGTTGCAACCACCACAGGCAAAAGATGCACAGAAAAGGATGGTTCCATAGCAACACCCAGACGCAAAAACAGACCGGAAAGACTGTGATCCACCAGGCGGGCACGAGCAAGTGCAGCCAGCGTCGAACCAATGCACAACCCAAGTCGACCGCCTCCCACGGTCGTCGCGGGCGGATTTCAGCGGCGCAGTTTTCGAGCTTCATGGCTGCCCGCCTTTGTTCGACGCGAGTTCGCCGGCGGCGGTGGTCGGACCTGCGGGGGCGCGTCCGCGTCCGGCGAAGGTGAAATAACAGCCGAGCAAAATCCAGCCGGCGATGCCGACGCTGTACTTTAGCCGGGGGGAAAAATTATTAGCCGACCAAAAGCCCTCCACGCAGGCGGCGAAGATGGTCAGAAAGGCGGCACCGAGAATCAGCGTCAGGGTGGTGTCGCGGGTTTGTTTGAGGGCTTCGCCGCGCAGGTGTCGACCCGGACGGAGAATCGCGAGGCCGAGAATCATGCCCGCCATGGCGGCGAGAATCATGCCGAGCAGTTCGTAGGAGGAATGGCCGGAGACGAAGCTGTAGAATTTTTCGTTGTAGCCGGCCATGTTCATGTAGCCTGCGACCGCGCCGTGTTGAATGCCGTTGAAAAATAGCAGGAACAAGGTGCCGACACCAAGGAACAGTCCGCCGGCGAAGACCATGAAATCGATGCGCACGTTGTTGTAAATGTAGAAGCCGAACATCCGCAGGTCGCCGAGGAATCCGCGGTCTAAATCGGGATCTCCCCAACTCGCATCGAGGCCGGCCATCGTGCCGGGTCCGAGGATGGAGGTGATCCATTCGGGCGCGAATTTGCCGGCGAAGGTCAGTGCGATCAGCGGCAGCCAATAGACGGCGTTGCACAACCAGAACAAGCGCCATTGGCGGCGGACCGTCTGGGGTAAATCGGCAGCAAAGAAGCGACCGATTCGTTCGGCGCTGAGGCCGGGTTCGCGATAGAGGTGTTTGTAGCCGCGCGACACCAAGCCGTTGAGCCGGTCGATCAGCGGGATGCCGTACATGCGGTGCTGGGCCGTCGCGAGATCGCGGCAGACGGTTCGAAACAGGCGGGGCAATTGGTCGAGATTGGCTGGCGGATCGCGCGACTCGATCCGCTGGATCAGCGCTTCGAACTCACGCCAGGTGGCCTCGTTTCGTTCGACAAAATCGGCCCGGTTCATTTGGACTCCATCAGCCAGGCTGCCATGCTCAGAATACGGTCGTACCCGGCGGTCCCGCGTTCTTGCGTGAGCGGTTCGAGGTGGTCGGCGAGTTCAAGGGTGCGCTCACGCGACCACAGTCCCGAGCGGTCGGCGAACTCGACCACGGCTAGCTGCTCTTCTTTCGACAGCACCGCAGGCGGGGGCGAAGGCGGCACCCGTGTTGGTGGGCGGGTTCGGCGAACATAGATCTCGTCGTTATAGGCCACGACCGTGCCCGCCGCGAGATCGCCGAGACGCTGGAAGTTGCGCGTGGCCATGCAGCTGATGAAGCCGATGAGATAGGCCATCGGCAGCAGATCGGCGAAGCGCAGCAGATTGCGGATCACCGAACGCCCCCAGGTCACTGGCGCACCCGACGGCTGCACCACTTTCAAGCCCATCGCTCGCTTGCCGGGGGTCGCGCCGCGCCAGACTTCGAAGGTAAAATCATAAAACGACAGCACGACGAACCAAATGATAAACGCGATGCCCATGGCACCCTCGCGTAGAACAATCGACAGCAGGCCGGTTAAAATATTGATGCAGATGAACAGGCCGATGAGGATCGCGAAATCGATCAACCACGCGAGACTGCGGGGCAGGGGACCGGCCACCCGAACGTGGATCTCGACGCCTTCCGGGAGTTCAATTTTGCGCAGGGTGTCGGTGCGTCCGCTCCGGAACGGATCCTTCTTGCTCGGGGAACCTCCGGCTGTGGTGGATATACTGGACGCGTTCAAGGGCGCGGGTTCGGCTGCGGTACTCATCGATCAATCGCCTCCCTGCAATCTAGTTCCTGGATGTCCAACCTGCCTGCTAATCCTTGGCAGACGTTCTTGCGCGGCGCGCGTTGATGAAACTCCGAACGCAGAGCACCAGAAACAGTGCCGAGGCGATCGCAGTCAGCAGCATCATTTGCGGGCCAAGTGAAATGGGACTCACCGGGCCGCCCATCTTGTCCGTGGTCACCCGCATGATGAACACGCCGAAATGCATGAGGGCCGCAATGAGGGCCACGAGTGCAGCTCCGTGCATTGCGTGCATGCGCAAACCGGGCTTCAGCGCGAGCAATCCACACAAGCCTGCCAACACACCAAAACCCGCAGGGATCAGCGCCGTCGTACTCTTGACCTCGCCCCCTAAAAAGTAGCCGGCCAAGCCGAAGAGAAGGAGCACGAACGCGTAGATAAAAGTCGTTTTAGCCATGTCCTTCATCTACAAAGCCATGCAACTTTCGCAAGGAGGAAGCACGTTGCCTATTGAATTAGGGAATATTTCCCTTTACCTTATCAAAAAGGCAACGTCGGATTTTTCAAACAATTTCAATTTGATATTCACCTTTATATAGACGCCTCCCTCTTTCGAACATACGAGAACGAAGGAATATAATGTTACAAGTTCAGAAAACATGGATGGCAACTGCGGTCCGGCGGATTCTCCGACCGGTCATTCGACTGCTGATTGCCTACGACCTCAATTTGCCCTGGCTGGTGTCCCAGCTTAAGGAACTCTATGTCGACGTCGCCGTCGAGGTGCTGTCCGAGAACGGCAAACGCCCGCCGCAAAGCCGGGTGAGCTTGGTCACTGGGGTTCACCGCAAAGACGTGAAGAAGTTGATCGACGACCCGCCCGATCCTGCCGACCCGCCGCCGGCCAACCGCATTGAGCGCATGCTCGGACGCTGGATGGGCGACGACCAGTTTCTCGATAAAAAGGGCAAGCCGCTGCCGCTGCCGCGTGCGGCGGCTAAGGGACAGGCTAGTTTTCAGGCGCTCGCTGACTCGGTGAGCAAGCGCGACATCAACGATGGCACCATCTTTCGCGACTTGCTCGACCGCGGCATCATCTCGCTTGATACGGAGGAACGCGTCGTGCTGAATGTCGACGCGTTGGTCCCGGACAAGAAGCACGATCTTGAATCCCTCGCCTTTTATCTTGGTAAGAACGAAGGCGACCATTTGGCTGCCGGTGTCAATAACCTGATCCATCCCGAACGCCCTTTTCTCGACCGCGCGGTACACCACGACTACCTCATCCAAGAAGACGTGCTCGCCCTTGAGAAAATGGCCCGTAAAGAAACACTGGCGCTGATGAAGAAACTCAACCGCGAAGCCCACAGTATGGCGGCCAAACGCGAAGGCGACGAACGCTTCAATTTTGGCGTGTACTTTTTCCACGAGACGATTGAGGAAAAAGTGGAGAATCCATCGTGAATTCCCTCGTGAAACATTTCATCCGTTCGGTCCTTGTGGCTGGCATCTCTCTGTTGGTGGCCGGCATGGTTTCCGGCTGCGCCTCGGGTAAGCACGGTGGCGGCGTCGGTGGAACCGGCAGCCTGATCAGCGGCAAATCCGGCGGCGGCATTGGCGGTACTGGTAGCACGGTCGCAGGCAAGTCCGGCGGCGGCATTGGCGGCACCGGCGGCCATATCGCTGGCAAGTCCGGAGGTGGCATCGGCGGTACGGGTGGTCACATCGCTGGCAAGTCCGGCGGCGGCATCGGTGGCACTGGCGATCTTATCGCCGACGGTGGTGGTATCGGTGGTACCGGCTTGCAAGCACCCGATATCTTTGGTGGCGGCTTCCAAAGACCGGCAAGTTCGCCGGCGCTGCCGAACAGCCCTCAGGTTGTCCAGCAACCGCAAACTCCGCAAGTTCAGCCCCAACGGGCACCCCAAGTGCCCCAGCAAGTGGTTCCTCAAGTTACCCCTCAGACACAAATCGCTCGCGATAGCAGTGACACCCAAGGCACCATTAATATTCCGGTGGCCGCACCTCCGCAGGCCGAGGCTTTGGTTGTGGATGTCCCCGACGTCGTCGAGCCAGGTGCTGGCGTCCCCGCTGAAGCGACGGACGATCCGGGAATGCTCATGCCTGGTGCAGGTGGTGCAGGTGATTCGCCGGGTGGTGATGACTTTGACCGTGGAACTGATGTGCCGGCCGAAATGATCCAAGAGCCACCGGGCATCATCATTTGCCCTGACATGATTCGACTCGATCCAAACTGCCAAGCGCCGCGCCCAGGAAGATGATTCGATCCTCTGAGTTGGTTGCTGCAAAGGTTCTTTTCTTCTGGGAGGCAGCCTTTGCGATTCTCTTGTCGCTGTTGTTCGGCCAAGGGTTGCTCCTCGCTCAAGAGGACGCGACTTCGATTCCCCTGCGTTGGACCGTGTCCTCTTCGGTCGATTACAGCCAAGGGGATTATGGTGAAGCGGTCGATACTGAGATCTTTTTTCTGTCACAGCAGCTCGCTCTTGAACGCGGCAACACGGCGCTGCGACTGACCGTCCCCTGGTTGGAGGTCACCGGCCCCGCCGATGTCGTTGCGCCTGGAGCGCCGCTTGCCGAATCCCAACCAGCAGACGCCACCCGCTCCGAAAGCGGGCTCGGCGACGTCCAACTCAACTTGAGTCATACCTTGTGGGATTATGGCACCCGATTCTATCTGCTGCCCTCGGTCGGGGTAAAATTTCCCACGGCGGACGAAGACAAGCGGCTCGGCAGCGGCGAAGCCGACTACTGGCTGCGCCTCTCAGGAATGTGGGGGCTCAGCCGTACCAGCACGTTCTATGTCTCCGGCGGCTATCGTTGGATGGGCCGTTCGGAAGACTACCCGCTCGCCGACCGCGCGCTTGCCGGCGCTGGCTTGTACCATCAGTTCGGGGCCTTTGGCGTCGGTTTGAGTTACGATTTTCAAGAGAGTTCGGTGCAGTCGTTCGAAGACCAGCATGAGGCGGGACTGAACCTCAGCGCCAAACGCGGTCCGGTGCGCACCGCAATCTACGGCCGGACGGGGTTCACTGACGGGAGTCCGGACCTGAACGTTGGGCTCCGCCTCGGCTATACCTTCGGCAAGTAAGGCTTATTTGAACTGCTCGAAATTACGCAGTAGCGAGACCAGCACTTCGGGTTCACCGATCTCGGATCGTTCGAAGCTCAATATGTTTTGCTTCCAAACAGTCCCTTGAGTCCGCGCGCTTTGAGTTCATTGCCGAAAAATATTAGCCAAAATATTTGAAATTCCCTATACTAAGTGAGTCTGCACGACTACGCTTACGATACATTTTGCTGACTTTGGACAAGCCGAGGTTGGTGCGGGTTACTTGGTTATGAACTATATTGTTTGGTATTTTACCTGTTTCGTATTGGTCTGTTCTCTTTTTTCTTTCGGACAAGATTGTAATCTATTGGTGGAGGATTACGCTACCGCTGGCGGGTTGGGATACACCTCGACGCCAGGTGTTGCGCCGTTTTTCACTCAGAACTCTCCGGCTGACTGGACCGCGACCATTCTTGGCACGGCATCTGCCGATACTCGTTGTTCAACGGACCAATTTGTGGCCGGAGCTGGTGGGGCCTTGGAATTTTCGGCAACCGTGTTTACCGGCCAAGTTTGTAGCGCGCGGTCGATCGATATTACCTGTTACGCAAATTTAGAGTTCTGTTTGGACGTCGGAACACGTGGCACGCTGGAAGCCGAAGACTTTCTTGAGATCGCCTACAGTATCGACGGAGGGGCGCAGCAAACCATTGTGATGCAGAGCGGTGCCGGTATCGTCGCCGGCCAACAATGCGTGAACATCCCTGCGACCGGTTCGACCTTTGACTACAAAATCACCGCGCGGACCTGCGAGGACCCAATCATGGAGTATGTCGCGCCTACCCATGACTACAATGCGATCAACGACACGGACGGAAATGGGTTCTGGGAGGATGAAATCGCGGGTGGTCCTGATCCACGCTGGTCACCGCCAAACGCTGGGACTGCGCCGGTGCGGGTTCCTGTTTGCAGTGACGGCACATGTATCAAATTTGCCTACGATCTCGTGGGTGCAGCACCTGTTGGCGGTATCAACGGAGGGAATAGCGGGTTCCGGTTTGACAACGACAACGTTGGTCCAGCGAACGATGTTGGATGGACTTCGGTGGCTGGCAATTACTCCGACGAGAACATGAGCTTTGAACTGTGGTTCAAACCAGATGTGTTGCCGCAAACGCAGAACGTCATTCTGTTTGAAGATGGTGGCGGCACTGGTTTGGGCTTAGTCTTACAAGGTAGCAATCTCGTTTTGCGCAAAGCACCGGGTGGCGGAACTATCACCACCAGCATTGCTGGCCTCATTGGCGATTTCATACAAGCGGTGGTTGTGTTTGACCGTGGTCCGAACCCAGATCGGATTCGTTTGTACGTCAATGGCGTGTTGATTAGCAACATCAGCACCGGAAATAACGGCAATGATTGGTCTGGCGGCGATGGTGTAGGATTGGGACAAATCGGACAGCGAAACGCGGGTGGTTTCGGTGGCGGCAATCAAGGCTATGGTTCATTCGACGGTAAGATCGCTGCGTTCCGTATGTATCGTGACACCCGGTTGAACGACGCTCAAGTGACACAAAACTACAACGCGCTCACCGACTGCGATGATGAAGCGATCACCATCGACAACCTGTGTCTGTCTGGCGAATTCGCCTGTTGTCCACCGATTGAAGTGACCAGTACGGCCAGCGATGCGGCCGGTGTATGTGGCCAAGCCACCTTTGAGTATACCTTGGTCAACACCAGTTCGCTCAATCTTACCAGTATCACCTTCCGCTCCTCTAATTGTGGCGTCTTACCGGCCAACGAAACCGGCTTGATGGTCAACGATTTTCCGGCGGGTGCCAGCCTGACTTTCACTTGCATGGCTTGTGTTCCCTCCGCTTCGCGCTGCGCAGCGAAGAACATGGTCGATCTTGGCACCGTGTCCAGCGCCTTGGCCGTTTGCCCTGCTGTGACGAATGTAGCAACTCTGGCACCTTCAAGCGGCATTATCGGCACGGTCTACGAAGATCTTGCCTATAACGGTGCGCGTGACCCAGAAGATCCGTTGGTGTCAGATGTGACCGTCACTGCCTACGACTGCGGTAACAATGCCCTCACAAGCGCGACCACGGGGCCCTGTGGCTGTTTCGAACTCAATGTGCCGGATGGCGTCGATGTCCGGCTTGAATTCAACCCGCTGCCCCCCGGGTACTGCCCCGCCCCGATCGCCTGCAACCTCCCCGGAAAGGACGCCAATGGCCAAAACGTGATGTGCTTCACCGTAGGCGATGGCACCTGCAATATCAATTTCGGAGTGACGCAATGCACACCGGCACCTGACTGCGTTAACGCGCGGATTTACACTCCTTGTTACGACACGCAGGGGCTGGAGAACAACACTTCGCCAGCGACAGTGTGCCAAATGTACGGTGATATGACGACCGGCCAGCCTGCCGCCGGCCAAAACAACCAATATATCAACCAGTTCGGCCAAGTCGGAACGGTGTGGGGCACCGCCTACGCTCAACCTCAAGGATTGTTGTACGAATCGGCAGTTATTAAGCGGCGCAGCGCGGTGGGGCCTTTGGGAGACGGTGGCATTTACTGCACCGACCCTTTAACTGGGGTGGTGACCCCGCTGATAGACTTGGAAGCCTTTGGCTTTTTCACCGGGGCGTGCGATGACCGAACCGAGCCAGCCAACCCGGTCGATGAACCGTTTGACCCAGATGGTTTTTTCTGCGTCGGACGCGGCTCCCTCGGCGACATCGACATCTCAGAAGACGGCAACACACTCTATGTGGTGAATCTTGCCACCAAAGAACTCGTGGTCATCGATCTGACCGGCTTCCACGCTGGTGGTGCTCCTCCCGGCGCTGGCGATGTTTCTCGGTTCCCAATTCCTGATCCTGGCTGCATGGACTCCACCGCCGGTGTTCCGGCCCCGCAGGACAACCGTCCGTTCGGCCTGGCGGTGGAAAATGGCAAGGTCTACGTCGGTACGGTTTGCTCGGCTGAGACCGGGCAAAATCGAGACGACCTGAACTTTACCGTCTTCGAAGTTGATCCCACTTCCATGGCATTTACCGCCATTCTCTCCGAACCCATGGCAGGCATCACTAAAGGCTGGCCCCGTGCCCAGCCCCCCCCATTCCAAATGAATGCGGGGGTGGCTGGCGATCACAACCCCGATTGCTTGCAGTGGTATCCTTGGACTGACGATCCCACCCTCTATCACGATGTATGGCTGGACCCGGCCTTCTCCGCCAATGACTTTCCCCAACGCTGCTACGCCCAACCGATGCTCACCGACATCGAGTTCATGGACGATGGGTCCATGGTGATTGGCATGTCCGAACGCTTCGCCTTCCAATGGATGAATGCGAGGCTTGGCCTTCCCGCGCCCGAAGTTCCCGGCGGTCCATCCTCGGTGAATATTTACGCAGTACATGGACAATTTTACGCCGCCTACAACGACAATTGCACCTTTGTATTCGAAGACGGCGGCAACCTGTTTGACGCCGCCGGCAACTTCGTCCGCGCCGGTAACGGCAACATCCCGTCCAACGTCTCTCCCCCCACCCAAGACGGCGGACCCGGTGGGGCACCCTTCTTCAATGATGGAGTTACCCCCCACCCCGACACCGGTGCGGGCGGGATCACCGTGCTGCCCAAAAGTGGCGAGATCATCTTTTCAATGGTCGACGCGGAGACCTTTAATTCGGCAGGATTTCGTTACTCCTCTCAATTGGATGGTTCGTTTCTCGGAGGATATTCCATCGTCGACCAGACCGTCCCTGACAACAAAGCGCTTTCTGTGGGAGACATCGAAGTCGGCTGTCCTGTCGGCACAGAACCCATCACCGAAATCTGCGGACGCCTATGGTTCGACTGCGACAAAGATGGTGTTCAAGATCCCTGCGAGCCCGACCGCAAGGGCGATTCCTCTGCACTGGGTGGCCTTACCGTCGAACTCTGGGGCGCTGGTATGATGATTACCAACACCATCACCGACGCGAACGGCGACTACTGCTTCAACTCCGTCATCCATACCCAGATGATGAATGGTGCCACTTATCAAATCCGCATCGCGCGTGATCAGGGTGCCCTCGACGGCTACACGGTCACCGATACTTCCGCACCCAATAACTTGAGCAATTCAGACGGAATGCTCGTGGCCGGCTATTACGAAGCGGAAGTCGCTCTCACCGACTGCTGTGTGAACCACGACGACGCCGACTTTGGCTTCGTCTGGGCCCGCGCCCCCGAACTCGCCTGCGCCACCAATGATGAACAGGACCTCGGCTGCATCTATAACCTCAATGTTGTCCCGCTCCTGCTGCCCGAGATGGACACCAGTTTTACCAACTGCGGCATCTTCACGACCAACTTCATTGAAAACACCACCTTCTCGAATTGTACCTTTACCTTTTGCCGCGTGTTCACCGCCGAAAATCCCTGTGCAACCAACGCAGCTGATATGGTCTCGGCTTGCACCCAGAAGGTGACCTACTCCATGGACCTCGAACCGCCGAAAGTTATTTGTAAATTGCCCATGTCGTTGGGCTGCATTACGGATGGTCTGGATGCGATGACTTATGTAGCAGCAGTCGCACCGGTGGATGCAGATTTGGCTGCGGTTCAAGTGACCGACAACTGCACCAATTGCGAATACATCATTTCCCTCTGGTGTGACACCTATTACACCAACGACTGCCAGATCACTTTGCACCGAAAAATTCGGGTAGAGGACTGTTGCGGCAATGTCAGCATGTGCACGATCGAATACACGATGAACGACCAAGTTCCCGAGATCACCGGCGTCGAATCTGGCGGCGATCTCGAATGTAAGCCCTGCGGCTTCATGCCCGCCACCAACCTCACGGCGTTCTCCGCCACCAATATCCAGCAAATTTTAGCTGTCAGCGAAGACACGTGCGCGGAGTTCGCCGGTGTCTTTACCGATACCGTGACCCTCGAAAGCAATACGACGCCTTATCTCGCAGGCCAAAGCTACACGGCGGACACCCTCACACCTGGACCCGCAACGACGTGGACCGGGACGGGCAACCCGAGTTTTGCACCAAACGGAGATCCCACAGTGGTCGCCGGGATCAATGATCCATTCACCGGCGCCATGCAGGCCATCTGTTTTGATGGCGACGACCAACTTGATGGCGACGATTTTCAAATGGCCGACGTCCCCGACACCGAATCGGCCTGCATTCGCATGGTGATCTCGGTCGACGCGCTCAACAACAGTGGCATCATTGTCGAGTCAGGAGGAGCCGGAATAGGCTTCTCCATCGTGCAATCCAACAATGTCATCCTGGGGTCCCTTGGTAGCGGCGCTGGCTACTGGGGAGCGGCGGTTGACATCTCCATGCTGAATTTCACCCCCGGGACGGACTTCATCCAAGTCGAACTTTGCTTCAATGACGAGTGTGACACCATCACGATGTCGGCCATCGATGCGTTCGGTAACAGCGTGAGTTGTACCGATGATCCGGGTGCCACATTTGCTCGCTGGTCGGGGTCGGATGCAGCCTCCGTCGGTGGTGAGAGCGTCGGCGTGGGGGGCAACGCTGCCGGAGCCGGCAGTCCCCTGAACTTCATCTCCGGCGACGCATTCGAGGGGAAAGTCGCGACCATGGAACTCTTTCCAGGGCTGCCCGAGGCCCGTCTTGGGTGTACGGAGACATACAGCGGCACCTGCGCCATCGCCCTTGATCCATGTGAAACCAACGGAACTTACACGACCACGCTCATGCTTGAATGTGAGGGCACGCCCGCTTGGAAGACACTCGTGGTCGAACAAAACAGTTCAGCGGATGCTTGTGTGGTCGCCACCATCGACGACGGCACCACCACCATCGGTCCCATGACCAACATGGCGGCGATCGACATTTCCATGCTCGATCCTGCGATGGCCATTAATGTGTCGCTGGAACTCACCGAGAAAAATACCAAAGACTGCATCGTGCCCTTTGTCGAATCCCTGATCGCCGTGTACGAATGCGTGCCAGAGGCCACCAACCATCCCGGGTTCTCGGTCACCAATGTGGTTTCAACCAATGGTTGCATGGTCACGGTGGACCGTATTTACCGCGTCGAGACCTGCTGCGACTTGTTCGACGAGGAGACGGTCACTTTTACCTATACCAAACTGCCCGATCTGGTGGCCGGACCACTGAGTAAACTCGATGTCGGCTGCATCGCCTCGACCAACCAAATCCCGCCGGTGGATCTGACCATGTTCGCCGCAAGTTCTTCCTGCGAAGTGGTGAGCATTGAAAAGGTCTCCTTTACCGAACCGGTGTTGGTTGATGATTGTGTCGAGCGCTTCGAACGCGTCTTTCTCGTCGAGACCCTCTGCGACGTGACCCAACTCGTGACCCAGGCGGTCTGCTACGTGCTTAACAACTGCCAGCCGGAACTGGTCGCGGTGGCCAAAGGAAGCAACTGGCTGTGCCAAGCCGCCGACTTTTGTCCGCCGTTACAGGTTGACGCAATCGAGGCGCTGGTCAATTGCGGCACCTACGACGCGGTCCCCGGTCCTTCCGCCGATATGGGCTGGTTTGCGAACGACTACACTGGCGGCAACTGGCTCAAAACCGAATCCACGGTGTCGGCTCGCCCCTTGGTTCCTCGCGCTGGTTCGGGCGCGATCGTCCCCCTCTGTGATGGCGGCGCGCAAATTCTTGTCGGAGCCACCCAAGCTATTTGCGTCGCCGGAAACGGCTTCAACTACACCGATTTCGGCAGTGGTGGGGGCGGAACGGCTGGGGACGACTTGGTCGCCGGCCAAGATGCCACCTTTGAAATTTGCTTTGCCTCGGACGCGCTTCCGGTCCCTGCTCCCGCAGTTCTTTGGGAAGCGGGCGGCACCGGCAACGGTAGCGGGCTGGCTCTGTCCGGCGCCGACCTCCTGTTTAACGTGTGGCGCGGAGGCTCGAACTTTAATGTCCCGCCCATCAATCTGGTCGCACTCGGCATCGCCCCCGGTGACTTCATGTGTGTGAGCGCCACGATCGATATGAACTCGCCTGCGGCCGGCATGCAGACCCTCACGGTTTCGGTTCAAGGGCAGGGCGGTCAAACTGCCTCAAGCAGTCTGACGATCATGAGCACTGCCACATGGGCGGGCGGCGACAATGGCGCCGTTGGTGCTGTTAACGGCAGCAACGGGGCACAAGGTCCCAGCGTTCCGGCCTCCTCAACTGGCCTGTTCGGAAAAATCGGGCGCTTCCGCGCTTGGCAAGGCCTTGAGTATCCGGTGCAGCGCCTCACCGTCACCGACATGGTGATGACCAATGGCTGCGACGCCATGTTGGTTCGCGACTTTAAACTCACGAACTGCTGCGGGGACTTCGACCGCCGCCAAACCACCCACACTTGGACCGTCCAACCCGGGCCGCTTTCGGTCCCGTCGCTTGCGAAACTCGACCTCGGGTGCATCAACTCGACCAACCAGATCCCCAGCCCGAGTTCGTTGATCATCATGGCCACCTCGGACTGCAGCGTGGTCGATATCACCTGGATGGGCGACACCTTCCTCGGCAAGAACCCCACCAATTGTGTGTCCTCCAATGAGCGCGTCTACGTGGTCACCGACCTGTGCGGAAGCAACGTCACGGTCACCCAAGCCATTTGTTACATTGTCGATGCCGCGCCGCCCCGGATCCTGACCATCTCCAATTTCGTTGATTACGGCTGTGTCGATATGCCACCACGAACCACCGCTGAATCGCTGGCCGCCATTACCGCCGTCGATCCAGACGACAACACCATCACCACCACCATGGTCATGCAGGTCAGTACGGAACAGGATTGCGTGGTCACCGTGACCCGCACTTGGCGGGTCGAAGATTGCTGCGGTCGCTTCGACCTGAAGAACGAAGTGTTTCAATATACGCTCACTCCAGAAGAGCTGTTCTGGACCCTCGAACCTTCGGATATTGATATCGGCTGCATCGCCAACAGTAACCAGGTCCCGCCCGCGGTGCCGTCCCTGTACAAAGCTGAATCGACAGGACTTTCGCAGCAGGGGATGAGCACCACGCTGACGCCAAGCAGCGATGGGACCCTGATCAACGCCAATGGCAATGTGAATGCCAATGTGATTCGGGTGGGGGCCAACGCCGGCAGCGAATTAACCGGCTTCATCACCTACGACCTGAGTTCGCTCACCGTCGCTGAGTTGCAACGATCCACCTTCGAACTGTGTTACGATCTAGGTGTGTTCAGCGGAGCACCCGCGGACCTCGATGTCGAATACATCGGCACCTTTGCCGCCAATGCCTTCAACTCCGCGAATACCGCGACCTGGGACGCGGCCCCAACGTTCGCCACAGTCTACTCTGGAATGCCGGCGGTGGGTGCCCAGGTGGTCAACGCCAGTGCGATCGCATCGGACACCTTCGCCGCTCAATACGCGGTCTTCCGCTTCAACGATCCCACCCTTGCGCCCGGGAACGAATGGGATATTCCAGACGGTGCTGCCACCCTGAAGATCCTGACGCCAGACTTGGAGCCGAACGGTTGCCCGGTCACCGTCATGCACGTAGCTGACGCGTTCAAAGACACCGACATGGACGACTGCACCACCCAGATCGAACGCATTTACATGGCAACCAATGAATGCGGTCTCAGCATCACCACCACCCAGTGCATCACCTTCACCACCAATACTACACCGGTCTTCACCGCCTTGCCGACCGATATGGACTTCGCTTGCCTCACCGAACTGCCGACACTCCCCGATCCGCTCGATGGCGTCATGGCGGACAACGCAATCTCCACGACCGTCGTCTCCACTGTGATCAGCGCCAACGGCTGCGAACAAAGCGCCACCATCACCTACGAGGCCGTCAGCTGCTGCGGCAACAGCGTACAGGACCAGGTGGTCTACACATGGACGGTCCAGCCCGCCCCGCCCACGATTTTTGGCCCCGATATCGATCTGGGTTGCATTCTGGATGTCGGCAACATCCCGGTGCCGTCCACCTCGCAGTTCACTGCCCAGTCCAAATGCACGGTGCCGTTACCGGCGACCATCTCGCCGGACTTCACCAGCGGGCCGATGAGTCTCGCCAACTTCGGGTCGTTCGTGTCCGACACCATGAATACCACCTTCGAGGTCTATTTCCAGCCTACCGATCTCGTCGGCAACGAAATCATCATCGAAACCGGTGGTGGCACCGGCATCGGCCTCGTTCTCGAAGGCAACAACCTCGTCGCCAGCATCACGCAAAACAGCGGTGGCAGCCGCACGGCTCGCGTTGTTCATCCGCTGTTCCCGGCCGATATCCTCAATCCCCTCCATGTGGTGATGGCCTTCGACATCGGCACGGACACCCTGACCTTGTTTGTCAATTGCACTTTCGCGGGTTCGGACTCCGCCGCAGTGAACATCACCGACTGGGACGGGGGCGACTTTGGTGGCTTCGGCTTCCGTGGTGGCAGCAACCTTGGCGGCTTCGGCGGCGCCTGGACCCACGACGCCGACGGCGACGGAACCGTGAATAACTTCGTCAACGCCTCCTTCGTGCCAGGCGCGCCAGCCATCTTCAACATCTACTCCGGAACGGTCTTCGACAGCAACCAATCCGCCTTCTCCAAAGCGGCCTTCGACGATCCGGTGGTCACCTGCATCGACCTCGACGTGGTCCTGAAATCAACCTCGATGACCAATCTACTCGATAGCTGCGTCTACCAGTTCGAACGCGTCTACGGCGGCACCGACATCTGCGAGCAAGTGGTCTGCTATACCCAAACGATCACCTACAGCCTCGATCTGCCACCAGAGATTCTCACGGTGGAAAAAGGCAGTCATCTTGGCTGCCAAACCTGCGAGACGTTCGAGGTCGCCCTCGACCTCGGTGCGATCTGTGTGACCAACGTCGCGCTGCAATCCGGCGCAACCCCGATGTTCGGTTGGAATGCCGATGACTTTATGACCGGGACTTGGCCGGCGTTTACGACCACGCCCAGCGGGATCACGCTGCTTGGCAACAATGGTGCTAGTACGATTACCGCTCCGGCTCCAAAGGCGGCAGCGTTCGGCTCCAGCCAAGCCATCTGCCTGACAGAAGCTGATAACTTCGTCTACTCTGGCAATGACTTCGGCTCGCTTGGCATGCAAGTGGACGCCGATACATTAGACTCCAACCTCGATGCCACCATCGAAATCTGCTTTCAGCCTGAGGCCTTTCCGCCACCGGTGGCGATGATGCTCTGGGAAGACGGTGGCGGTGCCGTCGGTAGTGGTTTGATCCTCGAAACGGATGGCAGCCTGTGCCTCTACATGAACCGTAACGGTAGCCAGACCCGGCTTTGCCTGACGGCGTCGAACATCGTCAGCACCACGGCGTTCACCTGTGTGTACGCAACCTTCGACCAAGAATCCAACACCGCAGGCGAGACCGTTACCCTCAGCGCGATCAACAGTGCCGGTCTTGGCGGCTTCACCAACATGTTCTTCACCACGATTCAACCTTGGGCGGGTACCGGCGACCTGTCGATCGGCGCGGCCAGTGACGGTGGCGTCAATGGTTCTCTTGACCCAACGCCGCTTCAAGGCTTTGCCGGTAAACTCACACGAGTGGCGGTCTACGACGACGTGGTGTTCGCGCCCGATGCGCCGTTGACTCTTGTTGACATGGTCATGACCAATGGCTGCGAAGTGATGCTGCGCCGTATGTACCGGCTGGAGAACTGCTGTGGCTCGTTCGACGACCACGAGGAAGTGTACACGTGGAACTGCATCCCGGACTCGCCGGTGGTGACCGAACTCGCCAAACTCGACCTCGGTTGCATCGCCTCGACCAACCAGGTTCCGCC
>ENA-ORXR01000495-ORXR01000495.1-marine-metagenome-genome-assembly--contig:-NODE-495-length-53372-cov-6.012215_pt1 | contig 53372 bp, 46 predicted proteins | sample MGYA00237866_ERZ511479 | MGnify/ENA metagenome assembly ERZ511479
AAATTGAAGGCGAAGTACGGCGCGAACAAATCAACTCGCGCATTGCTGAATGCCGCCGCCCGCGCAGAGATCGCGGGGGCGGCGGCAGTCTTGGACCTGATGAGCGAAATGCAGGGCATCGCTAAGTCGAGAAATTCATCTCCCGACGAACGCCGTCTGGCGCAACGGATACATTTGGCATTGTTGTCGATCCGAGACAGTGAGTACGATCTACAGATAAAAGATTGGTACGATTCGCCGCCTGACTATTGATTACAAACGAACCATCAAAGTTATAACAGCAGAAGACCGAAAACTTGCTATAATGAGCCATGCCGATACTCGGCAAGCCCGCCGGAGGTATTCCGGCCAGTCCAAAGGACAGAAAACATGAAGTCGAACGCCGACAAACTCGAAGCAGCAATCGAACTCTTCACCGCCCAACTGGTCGAGGCAACGCGGCTTGGTCATACCTTCCGCGCCCGAACTCTGGAGGTTCGTGTCGCTCGGTTCGAACGCGCCCTCGCTCGCCGCAAAGCCGAAGCCCGCAAAGCCAACTAATTTAAACTCACTCACCACTCAGGAAACCACACCATGAACTACACAACACACGAGCATGACCTAGAGCCGTTCGATCATAAAACCCTGCCAACTCTAGAAGGGTTGCATATTTATCCCTACACGACTCCGAAAAAGGCGATAAAAAAGTGGAAGTCGCCACTTATCGGGTTTTTAGAACTAACGTGGAAAATCAAAATATGGGTTTCTGATGAAGATAATCCTCCGGTTAAAGTTGATTATTGGGTAAAGGATGGAAAGCTCGAAAATTCCGGCATCATCCCTCCTGATACCTTCTGGGCGGATTATCGAGCCGCCCGTGCTGATCGAACCGATGGCGAGATCGCCGACTTCTTAAACTCAATCGAAAAACGGAAAGAAGAAGAGGAGGGCGGAGGACCCGGCAGGTACAAGCATTATGGGGAACGCGACATCAAGGGACTGGGTCCCGAACGACTCTTGGAAGTTCTCCGCAAAGCCGAGGCCCATAAATCATGAAAACCACAAAAGCCACAATCCGAGTCCGCACCGCAATGCGGATCAAAAACAACGCCGTTGCAGCGGCCCAACCCGGCACCCTCAACGACTTCGCCGAGAAGGCCTTGATCGTCCGCGTCGGAGCCACGCTGGAAGACCTCGTCTTCCTCATGGTCCGTGCCGATCTCCACGGACTGCCAGAAGAGACAATCGACAACGGCGAGGACTACGTCCGATCCCTGACCGACCACGGCTGGGAAGGTCAGGCCGTCATCGAACTTGCCGACAGCATCGAACTCGACCGGACTTCTTCCGATGACAGCGAAGAGGGCCGCGACGGATGGTGGACGGATCTGGAGGAGGCGTACGCTGCCGAGTGGGAGCGCCAGTGCGACGAGTGGTTCGCTTTATGAATCAGGCTATGAAGAAAATCGTCTGCCTCAAACAGACATCTCCAGCCCGTCTTCGGATAATGGACCCTCATCCAAACTCGCGGCTCGGGAAGCTCGGCTGTAGACCGCTGCAATCCGATTACTGGTTCGACCCTAGGTGGAACATTCCTCGCACCGAGGACGGTCTGTGGTTGGTTACGAACGATCACGACCCGGCCTTCAGCATCCGGCTCCGCGCTCACTATTCCGGCTCCCCAGCGCCTTCCCCCCGGATGGAAACTGGCGCTAGTCAGGCTCGGAGCCATTGCAGGGTTCGTTCGACAGCAATATCGAGCAGACCTGTTCGTCGGGGACTTGGCCACGTTGGTGATCCTCAGGTGCGCTGCATATTGCCCGCGCATGATGGACATCGTAGCGCAATGGGAGACGGACGCGATCACCTGGTCGATCACCGAACGCGGAGCGAGGGCCGCGCGGGCGCAGGCGATGGGACTGGACGGCGGGGACGCAGAAGACGGGGAGGAGGCGTGAGTGACCAAGAAAAACAATGCCGCCTCTGCCGCGAGAGCATCGGACCCCTCGAACTTTGGTGGCGCGACAACGCGGGCATCCTCTGCCTGTCGTGCGCGGGTATGGATTGGAGACCGGTAGCAAAAACATTTGACAATCGGCGGCGCAAAGCGGTACAGGTAGCGTTATGAATTCTCAACTGGTGGTTTCAGATAGAGAAAACGTCTTGGTGATGGGGCGTTTTAATATCTTTGCCGGGGCGTCGGGCGGTAATCGGTGAGCGATACATCAAGTAGATCCGGCGGCATCGGAGTCTTAGGACTTCTCGGAGTCGTTTTCGTGACCCTGAAACTGATCGGCGTCATTGACTGGGATTGGTGGTGGGTGACGATCCCTTTCTGGGGAGGTCTTGTAATCTTTGCGGCGATCCTTGCCCTGATTGGGGCGGGGCTTTTGGCAGTCCATATTTTCGAATCGATATCCAAAAAGTCGGGTGACGCGTGAGCGAGATCATGCACGAGGACTTAGACGGCGATGCCCTTTCTGCCGTATTCAGTAAAGATGTGATTTACATTGGAGACCGTGACAGGAGGATGCCCGCGATTGTCTTCACCTTCGAGCAGTGGCGTACATGGAGCGCCGCCATCGACGCACGGATCGCGGAAGCAGAAACGCCAACCGAGAAGCCTGCCGCCATCGATCCCGGAGAGGGCTACCGACTGCTTGATGAAGGGGAGGAAATTTTTGATACAGACGAAATGTGGCACGGGGAAAAGAAAGGGTGGCTTGTGATACCTGATGTATTTACTATAGGGCATAGGCAGAGAAAAGGTGGCGATGTATTTCGTCGCAAGATCGCCGCCATCAAGGCGTACCGTCGCCTTCTTCTCAGGGTCGGCGAGATCATGCAAGAAGGCGACGAAGTATGTGATAGCGAAAACCAGTGGTACGCCGTACCCCTGGACTCAATAGGCCGCGCAGTCTGCGACGAAGATGGCCTCGTCCGCAGGAAGGTCGCTGCGCCATCGCGCCAATCATTTGATCCCGTGATGGCAACTTGTCGAGAGGTTCTCGACGAGATGCTAGCCGAGAAAGCGCATGCTTGGGTCAACGAGTACTACAAGAATCGCGGGCACCTCGTCATGTCGCAGGACGCCCATCACTCGCTTGACCCGCGCGCCGCGCCTTGGGCCAGTCCAACGCACTTCGAACTTGTCGGCGACGGTAAATGGATCGTTCCCGAAGGTGCGCAGTACCACGCTCCGTTGGGTTACTGGCGCGCCGCAGAATTAATCGGTAAACCTTCAGAATCAGGGCAGTCCTACCGCATCCCCGCAGGCACTTTGATCTACGAAGAATGGCCAGGCGTGATCGATGGCAAGCGCTGGGTGCCGCCCGCCGGGGCGCTGGTCGAGCACGCCGCCGGCTGGGTTGTGCCCGCGCCTAGCTGGAGCGAGCCGACGAGAAAGTACCGTGTGCCGCGCGGGTCGCTGCGCATCCCGTACGAATCGCACTGGCCTGAGTTCGGCGAGCTTATCCGCCTGATGGACCGCCTCGGATTTCCAAAGTCGCGGTGCGAGCGGTCGCGGATGCGGCTGTTCATAGAGAGCAGCGAATACACCGGAGCGAAGGCGGAACAGGCGGAACCAGCGCCCGACGAATCCCGCTGCACCGACCCGACCTGTCCGCACTGCAAGGAAAAACTTTAGCCGGACGGCGAGTGCGTAGTTACAAAACCTAACTCCTCTCACAGCCAGACCCTAAACCATAACTAGTTACATATCCCGCCGTCCGGCCCTTTTTACGCACCATGAAAACGAGTACAATATCCAGAAAACTGGAAGATCAGAGATTGATCAGGGAATCGCTAATAACCGTAAACCTTGTAGAGTCTCATGAAGAAAGGGTGAGACCTGCTTTCGAGTCACTCAAGAGGTACGCGGACAATGCCTACGTACGCACGGATGACGGGCAGTGGTGGCGCGTATGGAAGGACGGACGAAAGGACAATAACGGCATACCAACAAGGGACTATGCAAGCTCCCCTCCACTTCGATGGACCCGCCGACTGCGCTTCTGGTTGGCGATAAAAATTATTCCCAAGGGATAAAAATCACCATGAAAACGAATCGAGAACATCTAATTAAGCGGGACGCTGTCATATCGATGGATAATCGTCATCGCTACATGCTGGCCCGCGACTGGGACGACTCCCTGCCCCGCTGCGCGTTCATAATGATTAACCCGTCCACCGCTGACGCCGAGCAAGATGACCCCACAATCCGCAAGTGCATCGGGTTCGCCAAGCGACTCGGCTACGGTGGCTGCGATGTAGTCAACCTGTTCAGCCTTCGCACGCCAGACGTGAAGGAACTCAAGAAAGCTTCCGCTAACGGCGATCCGATCACCAAGCAACTCAATGACGAGTACATTCAGAACGTCGCAAAGGCCGCAACCAAAACATTCGCGGCATGGGGCAGCATCTCGAAGATCCCGAAGGAGCCCCAACACAGATTCAGAGATCAAGAAGTTGTGAGGTACCTCGGCATTCGAGGCATCGAACTGTGGTGCATCGGAAGGACTAAGGACGGTGATCCTCGGCACCCGCTGATGACCTCCTACTCGACCGAGCCAACCAGATTCACCAACATTACCGACCCCAAACCAGCCTCCGAAAAATAAATCTTCAAAAATCTTCGCCCCATTTCACCACCCAAAGTCAACCAAAAATTCGCCATGCACGACTCAGACCAGCCCGATTCCCTGCCTCCAGACCAGCCCGATCAGCAGCCATTAGAGCCCAGCCTGACGTCCGATCACGACCACGAACTCACGCCTCCAGACCAGCCCGATCAGCAGCCCGAAAGCCCTAAAAGACACACCAATAACAACCCCAGATCCAAGGTCGGAAAGGCATCGTACGAGCACGACACAAAGCTTGAAACCATCATCCGAACTCTCGGCATAGAGTCCATGCTAACCATCAGCAAGGATACTGGAATCGCCAGAGGCACGATCAGCAAGTGGAGAGCCGACAAAGACCTCATGGAGGAAGCACGTACCATCAGAAGGCAGCGCAATGCCGCCAAACGACTCGGTACAGGCGTGTCGGAATCCGCCGTTATTTCCGCGATTTCGGACATGGCCCGCGTCGTAGGACTTGAGGCAGCGGAGCTTGGTGACCTGGACCGGGGCAAGAAAGCACTGGACCTGATCACGAAGGCAGCAGCCGCTCAGAAGGCCTTGAACTCGCTGGCCGAAGCCGGTGACGAGCCGCTCGATCCGTCTAAGATCCGGTGATTGAATTGGCCGGAAGCCGGAATTGAGAGATCGGAAAAAGAAAATTGAGAAAAAGTTACGTCGTATAATAACCATTATGACTCGTTGGAGAGAAATTATGAACATCAGAAAAAGTTGGCACGCTTTGTGCTGTAAGATCAAGGCCCTCGGGCATCGAAATCGGAAGCCGGAATCCTGCTGCCAAATTTCCAGACCCACCCCCCCGGGGGGTACCATGCCGATTTCAAAATCGCCAAAAGCGGCGGAGTCGGACTCTATAAAAAACGGGGGCCTGCCGGGTGCTGTTGGGTCTGCAAAAGGTGATCAACTGGCCCGCATTCTGCCTTTTCGTACTGAGTTTGTGGCCTACTTGAACGAGTATCATCGCCCTGGCGACAAGGTGCCTGTGACGTGGCTGGACTCGTGGTTGAGCGAGAATTTTGGGGTTGGCTACAGTTCGGCTACTGACAAGTTTTGGTCTGTGCTGCGGAAGGAGGTTCAGGCTGGTTTGCATCCGGGGTTGTCGCTTGCATGGGACTTCTGGGGAGATGGAGGCGGAGAATACTTACTGCGGGTGGCGGTGGACGCTGGATCTGGATCTGGATCTGGCCCGAAGCCGGGAATTTTCCGTTGGCCATTTAGGCGTCTGAAGCCGGAGCCTGATGCTGTTCCTTGTGTCTCGGAGCGTGTGATTCGGAAGGTGGAGGACGCGGATGACGAGTGGCTGGAGTGGGTGTCGGGAAAGCTGGCGATGTACATCGACTGCCCGTTTGAGGGCGATGAATTTGGGTACAATAATCTGGATAAATTCATTCATGACGAGAATGTTGGAGGCGGTTGCGGTTCGATGTTGTGGTTGCAGGGGTCGGTTGCGTTGTTGATCTGGGATCGGTTTGACCTGGATGTGCAAGGAGGCCGGTTTCCGGGACTTTCGATGGTTGCCCCGCTGCGGGTTCGGATTGATCGGGAAGGAGAAACGAAGGTGGTGGATGACGCTGCGCCCCCGGCTCCGTTGCCCACTGCTCTGGAATACTTGGCGGTGATGAAGTCGTCTGAAGTCGGAACGTGTTTCAACCGCCATGATTTCAGGACGTGGATGAACAACAGTTACGGAGTCCCGAGCATTTCTTGGCTGGAAAAAGCATGGGAGGAGTTGCTGATTAAAGCCGATCAGGTTGATGGTCTTTGTCGTGCGGAGAGCACGATTGGGCGGGTGGCGGACGTGGCAAAAGGACCAGAATCTCCATTGGCGGTGTGCTACAAGCAGGTTGTCAGGATGTCTGATATTGGCTCGAAGTTTACGTGTTGGGATTTTATGAAGTGGGTGAAGGCCGAGCACCCCGGTGCCTATGGTTTCTTAATGGAGTCGACCAAAAAGGGTCCGCTGAAAGACATCTGGCATGAGGAGTTGCTACCGATGGCGCGTCGTGAACCGTGGATGAAGACATTGCATGGATACGGGATCGAGCGGGTGGAGGCGAAGCCGAAAGTCTGCGTGGCGGTGGACCCCGCTGCCGAGAAATCGTCCGATTATTCGTCTGTTTCGGAGGTCTCCATTGGCGGGTCGAGTATGGACGTGATACGAACATGGGATTTTGTAGGGGAATCCGAGGGTCCGTACCGAGATACGATTCCAGCAGGGGACGGGTGGAGGCATCTGGAGCCGGAAGAGCAAGTCAAGAAGGGTGATGAATACGTGCTTCTAAAGGAATGGAACGCCCACGGAAAGCTCGTGTGGAGCAAACAGGTGCTTTCTTTCACGGGCTGCAAGGTCGAGGATCTGCGGAAATTTGGTTTAATCTACCGGCGTCGGGAAGTTGGAGGAGTGGATGACGCTGCAAAAAACACACCAGAGCCGACTGCTGGTTGCTGGATGAGTCAGCTTCGAAACCAAGTGTCCGAGTTGAAAGACGTGACGGAGGACTGGCTTCACTCGATGTCGGCAGTGTTGGCGGGCTACGGGAAGAAGCCGAACCACGAGACGGATCGGTTTAGTGCGCTTGATGCGATGAATCTGCTCCGTGCCGCGAACTGGGATCTGCCTGCGGCTGTTCGAGGGAAGGTGTTCGAGCGGTTCAAGGAGGACGTGGCAGACGGGCGGTTTCCGTGGTTCGAGCCGGACCGGACGGGGACGAGCGGCATTGTTCGTCGGTTGGTGGTGAGTCCGCTGCCTGAGCTTAAGCCGAAGACCAGATTGAGGTCGCTCCCTGCCCGCTGGGAAGCGAAGGAGGCGGCAGACAAGATCATTTCATCCCGCGTGATTCGAGTCCATGAGGACGCGGATTCGGAGTGGCTGGACTGGTGCTCTGAGCAGTTTTCGTATTGGCGAAAAGCTGGAGGAGGAGGAAAGGACCTATCCTGCACCAATCTGGAAGAGTGGGTTTCTGAGAACGTGAACTTCGAATGCAGTGTATCGGAAAGTTTCAAGGCCGGTCTGAGCCTGAAACTGTGGAATCACCTTCCGTGGAGCGTGAGGACCACGAGCACACGGGAGCAGCGGCGACAGTCGATGGGACCGCAGCGGGAGCCGGAGAAGACGGCCTTGTCGATGTGGAAGAAGTTGCTGAGGTTTTGTAATGGCAACAAGATTATGGCTCTGGACACATTTGCAAGGTACTGGGCCGAAGAGTACGCCGACTTGATCACGAGCTCCATCCTGCTCGGAGACTCGTGCCGCGAAGAGTTGATCAGCATCGACCAACTGCGGAACTGGCTGGAGAAGAATGAGGTCTACTGCGATGTGTCGGAAGACGAAGGAGTGATTGAGCCGGGATCGGTATTCCAGTCTGAGGACTTTCACGTTTCCGTCTGGGAGGAACTTTGTCATCAAATTGGTGCGGGACGTCACGAGCGACTGAGCGTCATCAGTGACAAGCAGTTATCCTTGGCACCGAAGAGTCCATCGGAGGAGGCGGACGCTGTCGAACCGGATGAGGGGATGGAGCCGAACGAGGCTCACGCGTTGGAGTGGATGCGGGTGAAGTCCAGGCAGTCCGAAGTGGCTTTTGCGGATTCGCCGGTGGAGGACGGCGATATCGAGATGGCATCGGTGGAGGGGACGTGTTCCGGTTGCGGGGTATCGATCAAGGGAAAGGCAGCGGCAACGCCTCCATTTGATCCCGATAAATACGAGGCTGTGCTTGTTTGCAGTGGCTGTGCGGCCCTCGAATTCAATCCTACCTTTGAGGGGGAGATGCAATGGGCTAAAACCATTGATCCATCTTCAGAAGAGGGGGCAGATGCGTTGAAAAAAATAGCTGCGAAAGTCGAGGAGGCGTTCGATGCCCACATTGTGGATGGCTATCTTGTGGAGTTCGGCGTAGATCTCACGGTGACTATGGACCGAGAGCACTTCGAATTGTGGTTCGAAAAGCAGGGGTGGGATCAGACCGACTCCCGGCTGATCTGGCGGCGAGTTCTCAAACATGTTGCTGGTGGAGGTCGGCGTGGCTTGGTGGTAGGGACGAACAAGTTCGGTGTCCACGAAATCCGGCACTGCTGGGAGACATTCGCCGAACTATTCGGGGGTGAATGCGAACTGCATGAACTGAATTCCGCCGGAGACCTCTTCGTTGCCCTCGACCGGCGACTGGGTATCGCCGTGTTCGGAGCAACTGCATATGATGCGATGGACGCGATGTCGGACGCATGGAGGAGTCACGAGATCGCGGACGATGCAAAGGCTGCAAAGACCGAGAAAGAGGAGTCGGAAACCGATCCGTTATCGAAGGGTGCGGCTGATTTTGCCGAATATCTTCGAGAGGGCAGGCGTCGGGACCGGGCGGCGAGGCTGCGGGATCATATCAAGCAGCGGGTCCCCTCTCCCATTCCAGAAGATAGCGTTTCGATTGCCGAGTTGAAGCCGACGTGGGCCGAACTTGGCGAGATGCTTGGTGAGTTCAAGTCGATGAACCGGCGGGTGGAGGCGCTGCGGAAGAAACTTGGCTGGATCATTCCGACATCTATTCCGAAGATTGTCGATTCCTTCATCCGTCGAGAGTGCGTTCATTGCCCGATGGAGATCGGATCATGTACCGAACACTATGAGAAAGACGGAAAGTATTATCACGTTGCGTGCTACCGGAAGATGCTGGCGGGTGAGCCTCCCGAGCCGAAGGAGGAGGTGAACTTTTGAAAACGATGGATATTTTAGTGCTCGGTATGATGATTATTAAATCTATCGTATTTGATCGGGAGCCGACGTGGGCTTACCGACTTATTGTGACGGACATCAAGGACGGCATGATTCTGGGCGACATGCTGGACGAGCACAGCGATGACGAGCACACCGTGACCAAGTCCGTGACGGAACTCGCGACCCAGTCAGGTATCAAGGAATCAGAGATCGTGGTAGGGATGGGGTTCCATTACGAGATAACAGATCTCGGTAACGGGATTGTCCGATCTCGTTTCATTCCGATCCGTCACGGGGTATTGCGCCCGTGGGAGGCGAAGGCGCACCAGCGGTGGCTGAGGGAGATGTTTGAGGAGCAGGGATCATGAACATTCCCGATATGATCTATGTTTTCAATCGCCGACGCCGGACGCTGGCATGGTCGACTCATTTTCCCACGCAATCGCTCCCTGTACTATTATAAAAGACGAAAAGATATTCAAATTGCTTGCGGCGGAATCAACTCAATAGTACAGACAACTCACCTCAACTCACAACCCACAAAAAAAGCCCCGCAGGATTACGAGTCCGTACGGCGGAATCAAAGTCGAAAAGCTGCCTGACCGCGTAGGGGGGAAGTCGCCTGACCCCGATGCAACGTGCATGAACTGATTTTTAACGATGTCGTAGCCAAGTGGTAAGGCCGTGGACTGCAAATCTACCATTCGTTGGTTCGATTCCAACCGACATCTCCATTTTAACATAGCGGGGTAGGACAGCCCGGTAGTCCGTCAGGCTCATAACCTGAAGATCGGCGGTTCAAATCCGCCCCCCGCAACCATTTTAATTATGTCGTAGGATTCCGCGAGATCAGAAGGTGAGGCAACGTGGGTTCGAATCCCTCACGTTACGATTTCTTGAAATACCAAATCATGAATACACTACCGAACAGCGTTGCTCTTGCCATTCGTTTCCAACGGAGGCGGGACAAGGCATGGGGGAACTACCGCAAGCACCGAACGAGGCGTAGCCTGAAGTCCGCAATGAATGCCATGCGAGGGTCCCTGAAGTATCGCCAATGGCAATCAGCCAGATCCAGGCGATGGCCGGAATCATTAACGAAGGAGCAGGCTCAATTTGTTCGCTGGTTGCGTGTCGAAAAGATGGGCGGATCGGGCATGACTTGGCGCAGCGTCGCGAGGGAGGCATCAATGGACGCCCGTTTCCCCTTCGTTTGCATCGGCCATCAGATAGACGGGATGGAGCTGTGCAACATGGCAATGACGGTCCTTGGCGAGACGGTCGATGGTGGTGGGTGGAACTGATAAATTATGACCATTCACGCAGCACTCAAGCAACTCGCAGAAGCGGCAGCAGAGGAAGCCGAACTCGCGAAACTGAAGAACGAGTTGGCACTCACTTTGGCCAGACGATGGCCGAACTTGACCGAGGAGAAGGCAAGGGAACTCAACGACCTCATTCGTTCATGGAAGAAACCGAGTTTAATCGGATGATTGCTGAAGGCATTCCATTCTACTTTCCCGCGAACCAGATCGCCGAGGCGACAATCGCCTGCTTGTTCGAAGCCGGACTGCTGGTTGATGGAGTCGAGGCAACTTGGCGAAATCGTCCAGAGGAAGGTCGAACGGTAGTCTACCTCACGAGGCGGGGGATGCAGAGGTTCAAGCCGAACTTCGATCCATCCCCGATTACCCAATTTGATTTCAATCCTTTGTTCTGTCCGTGGCGGGAGCCGGAGTTTGAGCGAGAGTACTTGGAACCCAAGGGCATCAGGATAGACATCAGGCATGACTGGGCGTGGCGGATCTGGTACGACCCGAACGGTCACGGGGAAGACTTTGCGGCGATGTTGGCTCAGGAGTGGAATGGCGCGGATTCAGGCGAGATCACGGAAGACGAATTGATGGAGTTGATCTATGCCTGCAAGGGTCAGGAGACATTTGTCGTTGTGGGCAGCGATGCCGACACCCCGTAGCCTTCCAGTTTGTCCTTGAGGACGTTCAGAACCTCCGCTGGTACTTGCCGGTCGCCTGAAGAGTACTTCTTCACCGTGGACATCTTCTTGCCCGTAGCCTCGACCAGATCGGCCAACGACCAGCCGACGAACTCCAGCACGAGAGTGATCCCGCGAGGGTGCGAAACATCATGGTCGTGGAATACGATGACCGGGACGCCGTGCTTGCTGGCTGGATGACGGGTGGTGATCCGCAGCATGGACTGACCAGCGGTGACGGTCTCTCCGCCGAGCTGGTGGAGGAGACGCTGCAAAACAAGCGTCTTACCATGGGCAGGAAACCATGTCCCGCATTTCATCGTCAGCACGAAGATCTCGTAGATTCCATCGAGGGCCGCAATGACGTATCCATCATACCGAGTATTTTTCGGCGGAACCCACGCCCACTCTAGGGAATACTCGGACAGGGCTTCGATGGAGCGGAAGGACTTCAGCAGTTCTTGTGGGGTCATGATCCAGATCGGTCTCCCGGTGGGGTACGCCCGTTGAGCTGGTCACGTCGTTCGACGCCCTGGGGGGTGAGCCGGTATTTCCGGCTGCCGCGCTCCCATCCGCCGCGAATCCGGCTGTCAACCAGATGGATCTGGGCCAGGTACCGCAGGTCGTCCGAGTGGTGCGAGCCGTTGGTCCCGCCGATCCACATGGGCGTGACCGCCTCCTCCTCCGGCCCGGGCAGGTCGTTGAGCAGATCGCATCGTCGCAGGTGTACGTTGAGCCGCTTGCTCAGCCGCAGGTCGGGTTTATCGCTCACGTCGGACTTCAGCAGTTCTTGTGGGGTCATGATTTCTCCTGAAAGTTTCCGATCTCATGAGCTATCGCGAACCTCACCCGGTCGATAACTTCTGGCCCAAATATGCCAAAACTGCACGCATCCACCGCAGCGTTCCGCAATCGGGTCAACTCTGAGTCAAATCCGCTTAGGCTACATGATTCACCATTTAGGGTCAGACAAGCTCTGCCCATTTCCCGTGAATCGAATGCCTGTTTATCTAGATGTCTAATCGTCCGTGCCAGCCACTCTCCTACGTGAATGGTTAACAGTATGATCTCGTTGACTTGTGGTTTCATGCACCCACCTACCATGGCATTTCCGAAAAAGGAACTTTGAAAATCTCCAAAACTTGGTTCCACGTGGAGCATAATGCGTCTGTCCCTTTAACGATTTAAACTTGAAGGTCTGACCCCACGCCCTTACCCTGTCCGTGATGGCACTCGAACTCATCCGATCCGAAATCATTCGACCCACCCGGCAAAATCCGGTGCGGGAAACGTATGGGCTGAAGTGGCCAGACAAGTACACCGGACAGTTCATCGATCAGGTGATGTACGGGTCTGCCGAACACCGTGCGGAGGCTGGGACCGAGCAATGGAAGCACCTGCAACGGCTGCTGGAGTGGCGTTACCCAATTGGAAACAAGACGTTCCAGATGCACTGGTTCGTCGATGAACTTTGTTGGGCATGGTGCAACTACGACGTGATCATAATCTGGGGATCGGGAGGCACCGGAAAGTCTGACATGCTTGGTGTCGTTCCGTTTGAGGAACTGGAGGCCCTTCGTGGCAAGTACTCTGCGATGATGTCCTCGACGTCCTTAGAGGCCCTGAAGCACCGTTCATTTGGTGCTGCGAAGAAAGCCTTCTATGCGTCGGATAGCTCGAAAAAGTGGTTGAAGCTCACTGATAGTGCTTCGGTTGGTAAAATTGTAGCGCAGGCGGATTACCTGAAGGAATCGGGAGATAAGGAAGCCGGTATTTGGTGCGTTCCCATTGCTCGCGGTGACTCCGGTCAAAAGGTGAAAAACCAACTTGGTCGTCACAATGAAAACACCCGAATGCTTTTAGACGAGGCGAATGCCGAAGAACTAGATGCCGCGTACCTGGGGTACGATAACTTGCAGATGACGGGTAAAGCCAAGCTGGTTTGCGCTTTCAACCCATCCGAATGGACCAGCCGGGTTGCGGCTCTGTCGATGCCGAAGAAGGGGTCAAGGCGGGACATCGAAAAGGCGATCCTGAATGCCGACATGAACGACCCCGAGTGCATCAAGTGGGAATGCAAGAGCGAGGAGGGCTGGGGCAAGACAATCGTGCTTCACTTCGACGCCCGCCGGAACAACAGCGTCCTCCACCCAGACGGACCCGCTGCCGGTGCCCGCCAGTTCGGCTGGATGACCTCGAAAGAAAATCTCGACAAGATGATGCCGGGGAATCTTCCGACAAAGGCAAATCATTACACTCAGATATTCGCTTGCCCGCCGCCGGACGGACTCGTGGATGTAGTGATAACGCCGAGGCAATTTGCAGCGGGCCGCGCATCCGAGAATCCGCCAACATGGATTTCCCGCTCCCTCTCAATCGTGGGCGGCGATCCGGCGTACTCTGGTCGCGACGATCCGTACATGATGCGGGTTCAGGTCGGAACCGGCAACGTAGACGGGCGCGAGCGGCTGATAATTAATGTCTCAAAGCAGCAAACCCTAGACCCCAGCATCTCGGACGAGAAGAAACAGTTCATCCGCGAACTCGCGAGGCTATACGGTGACGAGATTCAGGCCGCTGGAGGACCGAGATACGGCGTTCTGGACACGAGCGGCACTCAGAAGGCTTTCCTTGAGATGGTTGAAGAGGAGTGCGGGCGGGGGATCTACCGCTGCGGGGCCGGAGAATCGGTCGGACTCAAGGAATCTGGCCGCGACAAGGTCCGGGCGAAGAAACGACCGGACAAAAACGACTACGTGAAGCTGAATCCGAAGTCCACTGACCTTGCGAACACCGAATATGCCGACTGGACGAGCTACGCCTACGGATTGGCGGCGAATTTCATCCGTGCAGGCCATGTTCGAGGCCTTGGGCGTGAAGCAGAGCGCCAATTAACCACTCGGATGGTGCTTAAATCGTCACCGCTGAAGATTCAGAGCAAAAAATCGTGGTCTCAGAGCGAATCGCCGGACGAAGCGGACACGTTTGCCGTTATTTGCGTGGCTTTGGTCGAGAGATTCGGGATTTTGCCTGCTCAGGCCGAGATTCCGGCGGAACTGGTGCGCGGATTGCCGTCAAAGGCGCAAGTCGGCGAAGAAGTGATGGCGATGTTCGGCTACGGGCCTCCAAAACCGAAGAAAAGCAACCGCCGGTCGAAATTCTACAAGCGGAAGCGCGGGATCTCGCGGTTCTGACCGGAAAAGGGGAAGCAAGGCTCAAAATGGGGGTACGGCAATTTCTGAAAGACGTTAATATCCTTAAAAAATGGGGGTTTTAGGTTTTTTTGACACGCACCCTCTATGTTTTGTCAATTTCTGACACGGCGCGATGAGTCAACAAAGCGTCGCGGATCACGTTTAGGACCTGAGCGGAAACAGGCTCCGCCCCGCAGCCCATTTTCTGGCACTATTCTGCAACTTTATTTCAGCCATCCTACCGTCGTCCCTGAATTATTATACGACGTTGGATGTTGACAAAGGGACAGACCCGTCCTTTAGAATATAATCATGGGGTCAGACCTTAATTATCGATATACCGGACGATCCGTCCTCCAGCGTGAATTTTCATGGACTGACCCCATGCTCCCGGACGTGACGCACAAGATTCCAAAAGGAAGCCTCGGAGTCCTTCAAGTTCTGCCTCGAATAGCGACCATCCGAAAGGCCAACAGCCTGAAGATGGGCAACAAGCAGGCGATGGCCCGCCAGATCGAGATTGCCATCGGATCGCAGATGACTCCCCAAGAGCGGGAGACCCACTGCGAGCCAGTTCGGATCAAGCGGACGTTCGCGCAGTCTCTTCGGGGGGCGCAGGCCGCTGCAAAACTGGCAGTGCCTGGACTCATCGGACTGGTCGAGCCAAAGGTCGCACTCGCCAACGCGAAGACGTGCATCGGATGTCCAGAAAACCTGAACCCGGCGCGATCCTTGAAGGAGAAGGCGGAGGACGCTGCGATGGCGGCGGCGGTCAAGGCCGCGAACCGGGGGCACAAGCCGACGACCAAAGTCGATGCCGAAATTTTCCATTGCAAGAACTGCGGCGGATGCCCGCTGAAGTCGAAGGTCCATATACCGCTGCGCCTCATCCAAAAAGGGATGACGCAAGCGGACGTGGACTCCTATCCCCCCTACTGCTTCCAGATCCGAGGCTTGAAACAGTCGCCGCCGAAGCCGGGGAAGAAACCGAAGCCTGCGAAAAAGAAGAGAAAGCGCAGCGGATGCAATATCTGCGGAAGCAAGGGATAACGAATATGCCAGAAACCACTACAGACAAACCAGAATCATCCACCGCCGACAAAGTCGGCAAAGGGACGGACCCTAATGCGAAAACTTCCGAAAAGAACGACGGCAAAAAGCCCAAAGTACCCAAAGAAGAAAAAGACGTCGCGAAAGAAGAAGCGAAACTGCAAGAAAAAGTAGTCGAAAAGGCTGCTACCGAAGCAAAAGCCGCTGCAGCCGAAAAAGCTGCAGCCGAAAAAGCCGAAGCCGCTGCTGAACGAACCGCGATGGTCGAAGCCGCGAGGAAGAAAGAGGAAGAGGCACAAGCCAAGTCCAAAGCCGAACTCGAAAAGGCCGTGGCCGAAGAAAAAGCGAAAGAGGCGGCTGAATGCCTGGCTGCCGCTCCCGCCACAAAGAACCCGGCGCTCTGGTTCCGGCTGAACGACGATGTCTCGGCCACGATGGTGACGATGAACTCTTACCTAGTGCGCTACGGCAAAGACACTCACATGATTCACGGCGTCCGGCACAAACAGATCGGCAAGTCCGGCTACTACCGGCTGGACGTGAACCTTTCGGCGATGCCGATCCAAAAAGTGGGAGGTCAGTAATGCAGACCGACTCCCCGACAGTAGCTCAGGACGTTGGTTGGCCCGACGGCTGGGACAATGACGAAAATCTCACTCCGGCACGAATCGCGATGCTCGACTTTCTTCGGAAGCGTAAGTTCCCGCAAGATGTCGCCGAAGGGATCGTCGCCTCGGCGATTGAACCGCTTCGTGCTCAGGTCCTTGCCGAGATCACCGCCGACATGCCGGACGAAGAGCGGGATCAGGTGATCCAAAACGCCCTCGACCGGGCTAAAGAGTCGGTCGCGATGGCTCAATCCGATCTGGACTCTGGCCCGCGTCTTCAGACTGCAATCGCTGAAGCCGAAGCTGGTCTTCCGTATCATCTGATGCGAAGTGAGGCGGCTCAGGTTGCTCGACTTTTGGCTATGCGGATCAAGCCGAAAATCAATCTGGGCGAAAAGTCTCCGAAGATTTCGGCTGAAATTCAGGGCGAGATCAAACTGCTCGCATCTCTCGTTGCCGCAATCCGCTAACCCCTACCCTCCAGCCTCATGGCCGTAGAAGCCCCCAAGCCAACCACCGAGTCTCGGCAACCCAAGTTCCGGGTGACCAAGGTCTCGGATGCCCGTTCGATCATCTCTGGCCTCGCGCTGAGAAACATCCAATATGGCGAGGAGTGGGGGCTCTACATCGACCAGTACAACTGCGAGCCTCCTCGTGATCTGTGCGACCTGAAAGGCGAAGAGTGGCGTGCCAACGCGAACTGGGGCGAATTTCGTGCTCAAATCGATCAGGACGTAGATCCGCTCGTTCGGATGATCATGAGCACCCGGGTTCCGGCGACATTCTCGACAGATCACGGAGAACGATACGAGCAGGAACGCTGGATGGCGATCTGGCAAGCCGAGTACCGGCAGATGCTCCATTCGTGGGACGGCTACCGGAACGAATCGGCTCTCTACCTGAAAACCCGTGCGCTATTCGGCCACGGGCCGATCTACTGGGACACTCCAGGCTCTTGGCAGTTTACGAGCCGCCCGATTACCAGCGTCTACGTCCCCCACCGATCAGGATGCGTCCCCGACGAGTGGGACATGTTCTTTTTGCGCGATGAGATCCCGATTCATCGGCTCATCGGAATCTTGACGTCCCTCGAATCGAACGAGGAGCGCCACGGCATTGATGGGTGGGACGCCGCTGCAATCCGGCAGGTGATTACCGAGTACGCCCGCAACAATCGGCAGGAAGCGGGGCACGATCAAGGACTGCACATCTCGGATGCCGAGATCGAAGAGCTTTGGCAGGATTCCTTCAGCGGTGCCAAACTCGGCGGCGAGAAAATCGATGTCTACATCGGATTCATCAAGGAATACAACGGCAAGTGGAGCCAGATGATTTTCACCAGGGAGGAGATTGAGTCGGAGGAATCTGAAAGGAAAACACATACTCGAGCTTCAAAGAAAGAACTTAAAAGCGGGTTCATTTTCAAGAAAGAGGACGCCTACGAACGGGCATCTGACGCCCTTCACTGTAACTCCTACGAGCACCATCGGTACTACGCCGAAGTGAAAGGACTCGGAGCACGAATTTCGTTGGCTTCAAAAGCCCGCGACACGTTCATCAACTCGCTGATCGACAGCATTTTGATTGCCAGCGGCTTGGTCGTCCAAGGCGAGAACCAAGAGGACGACGATGCGCTCGATAAGGTCGAATTCGAGTGGGGGATGACTCGTCTTCCGGCGAGTCTTGAAGTCGTCACGAGCCAACTTACGAACTACTCCGGTCTCGGCGAACTGATGCAGTTGATCGGCGGGATTACTGACCGAAATACCATCCATTCTCCGAACCAAGGATTTGTGAAAGCTCCGAGTCGAACACTCGGGGAATTCCGTTCGGCGCAGGCCGAAAAAGTCGAACTTTCCCAGACCCAACTAGTCTATTTCGAGTACAACGAACGCGACAAGCACAGAACGATCATGCGACACATTGTCGCGACGCTGAAAAAGCACGGAAAGAGCATCACGAGCATGTCGGATGACTCTGCCGAAAAGATCGAACGTGTTTCGCCCGGATTCCTTCTTCTTCGAAAGGCAGTGAAGAATTCCGTCGATCAGGGAGTCCCGTTCGAGGCCCTTGAAGAAATCGATCCCGATGAAACAATGGTGAACCTTCCTCCGTCGCCGCAGGCACTGATGGCAGTGAAGGATATGATCCCCGGACTCGGCGCTGCAAGTCAGCGGATCTACACCGAGTCTCTGATGCGCCAGATCGTTGGCGACAAGTTCGCGGGCGAGTTGATTCCGTCCAGTCAGCCTTCCGCACTCGACGAGGACCAGCGCCACGCCGCCCAACTCGAACACGGGACACTGGTCGATGGCATCTTGGTCAACCCTCGTTCCAGAGACGACCATCTAATCCACCTTCAGGAACACGCTCGGCACATCAAGCCGATCATCGACCGCTACATCAACCGCCAAGACGAGTTCGTTGAAGGTGCTCCCCTCGCACCGAAGAAGGCTCGGCTCTTGGAACTGGCCGCGCACTATTCTCACTCAGCTAGCGAAAGGGACGGACACTTACGCTACTTGCAGGACAAGGGGAACTCGGAAGAAGCAGCGGAACAGCTTCGATTCTGGAAAGAGATTTTCAACTTCCTCCAAAAACTCGGCAACGAAGTCAGCGAGCAGGACGCGGCGGATACCCAAGCCGCTGTAGACGCCGCCCAAGGCCCAGACCCTGTAAAGATGGCCAAGCTCCAGACCGAGCAGATGCGTCAGGAAGTGATCCGCTCGAAGGCGAGCACCGAGATCCAGATCGCGATGGAGAAGGCTACTGTCGATGGCCAGATCAAGCTCCAAGATCACGCGATCACCCAGCGCCTGCGGGAGGAGCAGATGCGCCACGCCCAATCGGTCAAAGCAGCCGAAGCACGGAACAAGATTTTACTGGAGCAGGCAACGACCGCCGCCTCCGCAGCAGGAACCACACCCATAGGACCACCGAATGGCTAAGAAGAAACAGACAGAAGCAAGCCCAGGATTTACCAAAGCCGCAGCAAGTGAGGCCGATCTAGATCTGCTTCCTGGGCCGACCAAGCAGACGGTTGCAACCAAGGAACCACCGGCGAAAGAAACTAAGACGGCGGTGGAGGACACCCCGCTGTCAAAGGACGACAAGGCCAAGGACTCCGACAAAGCAGCGGAAGGCGACGAATCGTCCCCGTTCGATATTCTGGAGACGCCGAAGGAGAAGCCGCCGGTCGAAGAAAACAAGCCGAATAACAAAGATGACTGGGCTCGCCTGAAGGCCGAGAGGGATGAACTCGAAGCTCGCCTGAAAGAACGGGAGGAGCGATTGGCCGCGCTGGAACCGCTGGAGGGCATCCAGCAGAAATTTGAAGAGGCGCAAGCCGAGCGTGACAACCTGTTGGCGCAGAATACCGACATGAGCCAACGTATGATGGTTTTGGATACGGTCAACCATCCCGAATTCAAAGCGAAGTACGACGTGAACAGTCGTCTGGACAAAGCTCGCAAGCTTCTTGAGGCGGTTGATCTTCCACAGACATTTGCTGACGAGCTTTTCGAAGCCAAAGACGCCGAGATCTATGAAGTGATCGGTCGATACGAGAAGATGGCAGAAGAGAAAGGCATCCACGCTGCTGACGCCCTTTTGTCTGATATTCGATCCGGTATCCTATCTGCCCAACAGCTACAGGCCGAGAGGAGTGCTGCACTTAAGGACATCGAGAAAACCCGCGAGATGATGGAAGGGGAGATGGCTTCACGCCGCGCCGACCAAGAGGCCATGATCGAGAAGAATGCAAAAGCGAAGGTTCACCTGACGCTGCAAGAGCGGCTACAACTTCATACGACCGAAGGATCGTCCGCATCGACTCCGTACTGGAGGGCAAACGGAGAGAAGATCAGAAATCAACGCGATGCCGCAGTCTCAACAGTTCACCGCAAATTCGTGAACGGAGATTTCCAACCGCACGAACACGTTGACCACGCGTTGGTCTACCACGCCGAGGCCCCACTACTGCGCGACCTTGTTGGACGTCAAGCCGCGAAGATCGAAGCACTGGAAGCTGCACTCGGGAATAGCGCGTCTCCGTCCCGGGTCACCAGCGGGAGTGGTTCCGGTGGCGACAAGAAGCCGCAGACCAAAGACCCTAAATTCGATTGGTAAACCATGAAAGTTCAGCTCTTCGCTTTACTGACAATCATCGGCGCATGGCTGGTTGCCATGTTCCTTGCCGGTTGCAGCACGAACCCGACTCCCGGATATTCGTCTTCGGCCCAGAGCATCCGGCTGAACATTCCTCCGACGATGCCGCCGAAAGGCATGACCGTTTTTGCCATGAAGGAACGGGTCACGCTTTTGAACCTGCAGCACGAATTCAACATGCAGGCGAACGCGAACTTCCGCGAGATGATGGAGGTGTACCCGCCGAATCTCTGGCAGATGCAGTCTAGCGAGGGTCCGAATCGTGGACTGCTCGGCGCGACCATAGTGGGGGCTGGACTTGCCGGTGGTGGAGCCGCTGTCGAACACTTCCTTGGACACTGACAAAATGAAATACAGAACATCATCGCTTGAATTCCTGTTTAACATCGTGACCTTGCTCGGCATCATCGGGATCTGTTGTGGGTTCCTCACTGGTTGTCACGAAAAGGACGAATCGGTTCAAGACGCCGCGACCCGGATCGTATCAGCCCAAGGCCGAACTACGGCAGCGGTTGACCTACTACGTGGCGAAGTGAACCAGAACAGCCTGTCCGAACGGGAGGAGGCGGACCGACGCGCTGCCGAGGCGCTTGCTGCGTTTGCGGCGGAGGACGCTGAAGACGCGCCGGGACAAGACCCCGATCCAGACGCGGGACTATCCTGCAATGGCCCTTCGGCTCTTGGTCAATTGGGATACGTTCAAAAGCCGATCAGCGACGGCGACGGCAACTTGGTTTTTCTGTGGCCCGCTGAATATCAAAACATTTTGTCAGCTGCTCTCATCAAGGCGAACGGTAATGTTCTTGAGCGAGGCGACTACGTCGGTCGAACCAACGGAAATCGACCCACGGTTAGATTCTCGATGCCTGGTTGCGCCTATCAAACCGCATTCGAATCTGGTGGCTTGAGGATCGTGACGAGCCCGACAGAAACCTGCACTGAAGTGCGGACACCTTGCAACCGGCACGAATGAAGATTAACCCGCATCCAGATATTCCTGTCCCCGACTGGCCTTCGTGGGAAAAGCAAGAGATCACGATGGGAGGGTTCAAATACTCTGTGCCCGAGATTATCGAAGAGGTTGAGATCCAGAAACTGAAACCATTCGAACTTCAGTTGCAGGGAATGAGCTTGAACTACAGAGCGCCATGCTCCGACAGCATTCGAGATTTCATGGCGCATGTAATTGCCGTGAATAGAGCGGACTTCAAGCATCCGATTGTTCTCGCCCCAGATGGGGTCATCATGGACGGTCGTCATCGAGTCATTAAAGCCATCCTCGTCGGCAAAAAATCTATCATGGCTGTTCAGTTGAAAGACTGGCCCGAAGGAAAAGAAGTCAGAGAAAAGGGGCCGGATGAATACTGAAACATCAACAATACTTGAGCGGTTCATCGACCTGACCGACTCGATTTCAAGCGTGTCGTCTGTGTGTTATAACGGGGAAGTCACGCTCGTGATGCTCTGGTCCAGCGGAGCCGAAGAACGTGCCGGAATCACTCCCCACCCAGCCTGCGAGAACCGCAAATGAAGAAATCCATCGAGACAGGAATCGAGTCCTACGTCTGGACTAGCGGGTCAGAGAAAACCGCAATTCGAACTCACGAAGAACCGAGTGAGGACGCCATTCAGATCCTTGTCGGTCACGGAACCGAACCCCTGAGCATCTCGCTTGCAGATGCGGATGAATGGTTTGCCAAATTCGACGCAGCTTTCCATTCCGTCCTGAACTTTGAGCGAGCTAAATAAGCGATCCTCCAAATGAAGCCAAAACTACCACTTTCGAGAATTGTATTTTCAGATAATTGCCACCTTGCAGATGAGCGGGGATTCATTCTGATTGCTTGCCGCGACTTGACTATCGATTCGACCAACGAAACCGAAGAGATGATCGTCTATATCGACAACGACCTGGCAGAAAAGAGCGACCCTCGCCACGGCTTGGCGCTAAAATTTGTGAAAGACCAAGAGGAACTGCGGTCAGCCCTTCGCCAAAACAAAGAACAACTAATATGCAAATACTACTGATCCAACGAAACGGCAGTTCAGGAACTTGATTGATATGAAAAACCTCCTTACCCTCCTATTCTTTTTTCCGCTGCTCGTTTCCGCGCAGCATCCTTCCGACGTTGTCCAGACCGATGTTCAAGGATCGGTCGCCACCGTCAAGTTCGCCTACCCGCTGAAGTACTCCGACTACCCAGTCAGCAAGGTCGCCACCTACGTCTCCGAAATCCAAAGGGAACTCGGGCTGCCGGTCGTTCCGCGCAATATCGTGACCAAGTGGATGCGGCCTATGGGCTGGAACAGCGCCGGAGAACCGTGGTTCGAAAACCCACGAGGCCAAGCTGTTCACGAGGAGGTTGCCACGATCTGGTTGGGAGCCCCGGAAGATGGCGGACGTCCGACTCGGCACGTCGTCGAACTTCCCTACGGCGTCAACGACTGTACCCAGCGGCACGCTGCCATGCACATCATCGCGAACAACCAAGGCTACTGGCAGAACCATCATCCGGCATTCGTTTACGACCGCAAAGGCCGCGAGCTTCACGTTGCCAATCTGCTCGGCGGCGATTGCTGGTGCCCAGGCGTTTGCACGATTGACCCGGCGCTGAAATTTGACTTCCGGCCCAAGACGAACGTGGTGACCACGGCGTCACGGAAACTGGGAGTAATTGAGGAGTTTGTTCTTCGGAGTGGCTGTCCCGCTGCCCTGATTGAGGTGGCACCGTGAGCGAGTCGGTCGAAGACGAGAACTACGGACCATTCGAGACGGTTTCGTATCCCAGTGATGGGCTGTTTATTTTCAAGCAAAACAAGATCGGGTCCCTGACATGGCTCCCTCCTGATTCGAACACTGCAATGCAAGCAGGTCCGATCCCGTTTAACTGGATTAGCGAGATCGAATGGGTTGGGTTTTACCCGTACCGTACTGCAGTAATTGAGGAGGGAGTTACAGCCCCCCGAGGCCTCTTGCTTCCGTTGGAGTTGTGGTGCAAAGATCGTCACGCGGAAATTAAAAGGCTGCTTTTTGATCGTCACATAGGAATGATTGAAAACAAGTGGGTCGGAATTTTCCACGAACGAGGAAACGAGCCGTTCGCGATATATTTCAAAGACGACTGGGCCGTTATCGCGAACGGGTCGTGCGTAAAGCCCTACGAACGGCCTAAACCAGTAGCAAAGAAGGCGGAGAAGTAGATGGAGCAAGGCAAGAAAGTTTACATCGGGAACACGGCACAGAAACGCTCGACCATGGCAGTAGTGACGTGCTGCTGTTGCCGCTGCTGTTGCCGCGAGATCACGGGCATCGATGAAGACGCCTACACCCCGCCAGTCCAGGACTTCGACGTGACTGCGTGGAAGGAACCGATCCTCGCAGCGACCAAGGCTCTGGTGATGAGCGTCCGCCGCATAGTCCGTAGGCGAGAGACGAAAGGCAACCGAGGCCATTTCAACTTTAAGAAAATTTAGTGGCTACAATCAAGGTTCCTGCTTTGGGAATGGAGATGGATCGAACTGGGCATGATCGATATCCCGGCACCGCTTTCTGCAGGATTAATCGATTTGAAGAAAGAGGAAGTCAAAAGGATTCTCTTCAGGATCATAAATTCGAATCGGGAGGATCAGTTTGACTGAAAACGAAAAAACGCTGGCGGGAACCAGCGTTGAAAATCTACGCGATTATGTAGACAGGATGAATGCTGTCTACACAGGAAAAGGAGAAGTTGTCAACAGGTTATCCACAGATTGAAGGAATACGAGGAGGAGGTGGCTGCTCTGCCGGAGGGGGTGCAAAGGCAACCGAGGTCATTTCAAGAAAGTTTAGGGGGGTAGGGAAGGTGGAAATAGATGTTGAGAAGGCTGCCTTCTTCGACGTATTGAATCTTGCCAGCGTATTGCCACGGACCTCCTATAGATTCGTTTTTGTAACTAACACATAGTAGTTGTTTACTAGCATTGACCGCCCGTACAAAGGACGAATCTATTTCCATCGGACCTTTAATCGGCAAGTAGATGTACTCCGTTTCCGTGCCGAATGGATCGCGAATCTTGCCGAAGTATTGTTCGGAGTCCCAAAGGCTAGTTTGATCGTTGGTCAACAACCTGCCGCCGTGGCCTTCGACTATCTCTTTGAATGTTTCATAGGGCGTTTTCATAAGGGGAAATATGGCCAGCCACCTCCAGCGGGAATCGAACCCACGACCTCCTGTCTTCGCAGGTGCTCTACCAACTGAGCTACAGAGATGACTGACCAACAGGCGATAATTTGCCTCATTGCTCGTCCGGCGTCAAGAGCCTCGACTCAAGAACTACCTTGAACTTGGTAGCTTTATTTGTCGTCAATGACGAACCCGTGGAAAAGTTCCTCAGCAGCGTCGAACTCTTCGTCGTCTTCCTCGACAAATCTAATAGATGGGGAGTAAGTGGTGATTATCCCATAGTTGTCCAAGAAAAGACGCAAATCTCCGTCGCCGTGTTCTTCAATCTGGGCCTGCGCTTCAGCAATGAATTCTGATAGTAGTTTCATCCAATCATCGAACTCCACCAGCAATCCAAGTCAAAATAAATCGTCTGTCCCCTTGACAATTTGCGGGGTCAGGCCTTATTCTTACAACTAGTTGAAATCGGACCCAAAAATTTCCTGAGCGATGGTCCGGCTCGGGCGGACTTTAAAATCTGCGAACTCGGTCGGCAACTGACCCGCAGGCGCTGGAGATTGTCATCCAGCGGGCGCAGGACTTGTCCGGGCGCTCAGTTGAACAGCGGACCCAAATATAGACTGGGTACTGGTCCGCGCCAGAACGGCAATAGAGATCTCGCGATCCGGCCTTCAACGAGGCCAGCGGGACACTGAACTGGCCAGCAGTGAAATCAGAGCGAACGCACGACGCGTTGCGCCTACTAATTTCATATGGCCAAATTCTAATGTCCTCCTACATCGACCTTTCTGCCGGAGACCGCGTTCCCGGCTATGCTGATATCATCAGCCCCGCTTGCCCCGATGGGCACAACGAACTCCTCCGTGAATTGCCGTCTCGGTACACTCACATCACCGATCACGCCATGCAGCACAATGAGTGGCGGAACCTGTTCACACGCAAATCGTGGATGGACGGTGCGTCCTCGCAGCAAACTGTGATCTTCCGAACGCACTTCCTCGACGATGATGCTGCGAACTGGAACAATTCCTTCGGTGACGACTGTTACCGCTCCTGCAACTACGAGTCTGACGAGATCGACATGGGCCAAGAGACCCGCACGATGTCGCTCAACCAGCGCCGTCTGACCTCCCCGCATCTCTGCCTGGAAAAGCTCCGAGACAAGTTCGACCGTGCTCGTGTCACTCGCGGCTTCGCCAAATCCCTTTCCGAAAACCTGATCCGCAGCGACCGGGACTTCGTCCGCGCCAGTTTCATCAACGCTTCTCCATACTACTACGCTTCGGCTGGAGGCCCGACTCGTGGCGCTGGCCGTGGCAACCATCCGCGCAACGGCTCACCGATCCCCGATCACAGCCTTTCCCTAGGACTCCTGACCCGGATGTTCCGCCACCTGAAGGTTGGCCGTGCGCTTTCCTCGGCGGTGGCGACACGCGGCGGACAGAAACTCCTGCCGATGTACCTCTCCGCTGAGGCCTACGACACGCTCTGCCACGAGGACCCCAAACTCTACGAGCAGAAGCTGGAGACGGCTCCGCAAATGCTTAACGGCCCGTGGGTTAGCTCCTATGGCGACTCCCTCAACCCGGTGAAGCATTTCATTCCCCGGATCATTGAGGAACCCCGCCGCTGGACCATCAATCAGGCAACCGGCGCATGGATTCGCGTTCAACCCTTTGTCACCGTCCCCGGTGCCAGCGGCGGAAAGTACTCCGACCCCAATCCGCAATACGAAGATCCGAACTGCGCTCCGTTCGAAGAAGTGTATTTCCCGAACCCGAACTCCGGATGCATTCGCGTCCCGGACGAAATCCGCGACTTCGGCGCAGGCTTCAATTTCGACCCACAGAACTACACGGGCAATATCGTCCCGCGTAACATCATCGACCGGGACTGCAACCCTGACGGCAACCAGATCTACCTGCAAGGTACTCTCATTCAGGGCTACGAAGTTCTGGAAGAAGATGCCGGAGCAACCCTCCTGATCAAGCGCCACTGGTACGACAACGGCATCGAGCAAACGTGGAAACCGAACTGCACGCTTCAGTCTGCGGCCCGGATTCCGATTGTCGGCTGCTGCCAGTACTCGAACACCAGCCTGTTCCTCAGTTTCAACGCTGCCATCGACGAGTCCTGCGAATCGTTCACCATCCAGTTCGGCTGGAACGGCGACAATCGCAAGGCTACGCTGATCGGTCTCATGCCGCTCGACAACGACCCCTACCGTTACGCTTTCGAGTTCAACGAGCCGGTCGATTGCGGATGCCCGATCACTGACATGGCGCTAACCTGCGACGCAGACTGCGCAATTCCCTCGAACTCTGATGGCGGCGATGGCTGCTGCCCCGAGCTGAAGGAACCGCTGGCCTGCGAAGCCGGTGAAGCTGTCGAAGGCTACACCAGCGTTCTCGTGATCACTCTCGATCCGGTTCCCGATCCGGCTCCGGCGGTCGGCGACGCGGCGTTCGTTAACCTCGGTTCCCAGATCCCCGAAGGTGAAGTCCTCGCCTACGCTGATGGCGTCGTCACTATCGGCTTCGTCGGCTGTGATGTTGCGTGCGATTCCGGCGACGGTGTCTGCAGCGTGGCCTTCCAGCCTAGTGTCGTCGATACCCCGAAGTGCTACGACTTCCCGCTCGACGGCGCGATGATCACGGCGTTCGAGGACGGTGAAGCGACTCTCGCCAACAGCGTTCCGGCAGTGACTTGCTACGACTCTGTGGCTCACGGACTCAACTGCGCCCTTGGCGACCGGTTGTTCTACGCGACCGAGTGTGGCGTCTGCTACTGTGGCGAAGGTACCCCCGGTCCTTTGACCATCGGTGATGCTGTCGTCGAACCCAGCGAGGCCTGCGCCGAAGGGGACGATCCCAAGGCCGAACCCGAGCCGAAAAAGTAAAATTGCAACCAAGCAAACCCAAGTCTGCTGGAGGCTCCTCCCTACTCCGAGTTGAGCCTCCAGCAGCACCCTAATTTCTAGACCCAGAACAACATGTCCCGACTCTCCGACTCAGTAGACAAGCTCCGAAAGTTTCTTGAATGTCACTTCTGCAAGCCTGTGGGACCCGTCGAGATTGCTGGACCCATTGACGTGACGCTACCGTTCGGCGAGAGTTGCGAGAACCCCAACCACGTCATCGTCTGCAATTTCGATGACCTGATGATGGGAATCGAGGCCGGTGCGACTGTCATCGGTTGTCCTCCTGCGAAGAATGGAGTGATCATGGCGGTGGTGACGCAGCCAGAGGACGGCAACGGCCCTCCGACGATCACTCAGATCGCGATCTACAACGATGGCACGCCGCCGGACCTGAACTACACCGGGGACTGGGTAAACTGCGACGAAGACGTCGAATACATCCCGAAGCCGAAATGCAACGACGATACCGGAACCATCGACGTCGAAGTCTTTGCCGTAGTCGGCCAAGTCGAGACGCTGTTTACTACTTTTTCAACGGGCATCCCCTGCGCCGAAATCGACGACCACGAATTCAGCATCGTGCTGGAATGCCGTGACGGATTCGTCTGGCGAGCCATCTACACCTCGCTGAACGGATCGGTGCCGACTGAACTGAGCGCGGTTCAGACCAGCGAGCAGTGCAACGTGGTCCCCGAGCAGCCGACGCTTGTCGATTGCGGTGGAACGGAAGGGGAGGAGGTCTGCACGCTGCGAGCCGACTTGATCGATTGCGCCTCAATGGCTCTCGTGGCCGCGACGCAACCGTTCACCTCGCCAAACGGAACACCCTTCACTGCACCAACGATCAGCGGGAATGTTGCTGTTGGCAACGCAGGAGTCTCTAGCGACTACTCGCTGACTTTTACCCACAGCATGTTCAATCAGATCTCCGGCACGCCGGGATACGTTTCTGGTAGCTATGAGGTCGATGCCTACCTGAAGATCGCGGGATGCGAACTTAATGCAGGACCGACCTACGTTGCCGATGGCGGAAACGCTAACGCTCCGCTGGGGAACAGTTACGTTTTTTCTGACTTGAATGGCGGAAGTTTTACCCCAAACGATGGCGGCACCTACACCAATCAGGACTGGTTCGACGCCCTTCTCGGCGACGGCGGCTACTGCCTCCAGTACGTCATCCGCTGGAAGGTTCAGTGCGGCGACGCTCAGATCCCGTTCGTTTACGATTCTGGAGTCTTGGACACGCCTACAGGATTTGCGCAACCGCATCAGACTGGCGGAGCGAACAACAGCGTCAATGCGGAAATCCCGATCACCGTCGATAACATCCGCATCGACTACAATGCCCTTGGCGACGAATTCAAAAATTGTGAAGTGACCCCCGGCGAGCCTGGCGGTCGTGCATGGCTGGTGGCTCTCTGCCAAGACAGCATCGACGCAATCGGTAGCGCCGTGGCATCCGCGCTGTCGATGGTCGGACTGAACGTCGGAGGAAAGTCGTGCGACGATCCGCTGCATGTGAAGGTCTGCGAAACTCCGCCTCCCGTTGTCAAAATCGACGTTGAATGCAATCTTGAAACGGGAATGTACGACGTCTACTCGGTCACGGTTACTGATGGCGTTGCAGCGGACCCCGTCATCACCGCCACGGATCGCCCCTGCGTGGACGATGTCAAACCCGACTTTGAGACCAAACGAGAATGCCGAGACGGATTCTACAACGTGGTGGTTTATGCCATCGACGCTGATGGAGTAGCCAGCGAGGTCGCGGCGATTGTTACGACTGAGGAGTGCGATACTTGCTCCCTCGACTCTCACCCTGCCGAGAAACGTGTCATCCGCGTTGGCATTGAAAATACTGGAACCCGATACAACGGGTCGCCGACCATTGAGCATCCACTAGCTGGTGGAGGGATTCGGACAATGACGATTCCTGCGACCTCCAACTGGGGGCCGCAGATGATCGAATGGGAGGCTCAGTACAAGTTGCTGTTCCCCGAAGCTTGTCGTGTTGAGCGTCAGTGGTGGGAATGGCGACCAGCCAATTTGCCGAACACCGGCGCAGGAAGCATTCCTGCATCTGAAATTGAATTTCCTGTCGCTCGGGGTCAGTTCATCATGCTTGAATTCTGTGCGGCGGACGCTCACCTTGTTCCAGTTGGAGCAGTGGTTATTGATTCGTCTCGGCCCGCCGACATCCATCCGTTGATCATGTCGGATGTCCAACCGTTTGTGGAACAGACCACGATCTGCACTTCGTGCGATCCCGATTGCGAACCTGAACGTGAGAAGTGCGTATACCCGGTGGGGGCGACGCTGCCAGAGACACCTTCGACGCTATGCAGCACGACATCTAAGTTCGCCTGTGAAATCTCCCTTCCGACTCAGGACGACGACGGGAATCCTGTTCCCGCAGGACTCGTTACGCCGAACATTCTAATATCGGTGATCTCCTGCCAAGATGGAAGCCAAAGCATCATTGCGACCGAGTACCCTGATGGCTTCGACAACGAAGATACATCAGAGCCTCACGCACTTGGTGAAGGGAACTACTATGGTGATTGCGACTCCCTTGAGCCGATTGTCGAACCCGAACCGCCGAAAGGAGATTTCCTCTACGCGAAAGAACTTTGCACGACCGTAGCAGTGTCGATTCTGGACAATAATCCCGACTACCCATGCAACCAGAATCCACGCCCGATCATCAAATACTCCAGCAATGTTGAGTTTGAGTTCACTCTGGGATCTGGCGCTACTTTCTTGGCAAACCAAACAGCTACTGGTGGCTGGTCGCCTCAATTCCAAGACGCAGGAGGAATGACCGACACCACGGTTCCTACATCCGTGATCAGCGCCTACACCGCCGCAGTCCTCGCTCAAGGTGGAACTCCTGGAACGGTCCAAGCCGGATGCGGAATTACTGGATGCGGAGGACTTCCCGGCATCCTCGCTGACATCGCAGCCACCGGACTTACTCCTTTTGCCCGCCACCTTGGATTTGTCGCTTGTTCGGTTGATGACCTTCCTGTCTCCGTTGAGATCCTAGCGACCGACGAACTGACGGGCAGCCTCGTGGCTGTCGGTGATGTTTTTGACCTCTGCCCGAAAGAAACAACGATCTCTTTCACGCAAGAATTCTGGTGCCGTCCCGATGGATCGGTTTACAATATCCTGCTCGACTCTTGCGGCAACGAAATTGACCCGCGTACTCTGCCTCCCTGCGAGTGCTGGGGTTCATGCGAATCTGAAGTTTCTGGATTCCCAGAAGAGGTAGTCGGAACATGCGGAGGCGAAGAGACAACTTGCGCCTATGGGGCCTCGATTCCTCGCGACAATGTTTGGCAACCATCCGAAGGCGGAATGATTTGGGCCATCTGTGGCGAGACCTACACTGTTCCCGCTGGTGAGTACTCGAATACTGAGATCGCAGCATGGTTGACGGCCAACACACCGCACTCTGCGAGCGTCGTAGATCCTGATCCCGATGCGCCCGAGAAGAATGTAATCTTCCACATCAATATCCCTTGCGACTGCGAGGCTCCAAGTTTCCAGTTCGGCGATGACGAACCAGTAGTCTTGCCAGAACTTCCGGCCTACAACACAGACGGGTCCGGCGATGCCGAGAACTTTGTCAGAGTTGGACTCAATCGATGTGACAAAGAATGGCTTTGCGAAAAGCTCGAAGACATCGTTCCAACGATCCCTCAACCTGATTGCGGAACTGGGGACTCTGGCTCAACAGGTGGGGGTCTCGGAGACTGTCCTTGCGAAGTTGATGCTGGAAGATTCGACCCGGACGTAGGTTCTGGTCGTGACAGCATTCAGCCGCAGGCAGACGGAACCTTCATCATCAAATCTGGATCTCCTTCGGGGATTCTTGAACGCTTGCTTCATCCCGATTCAGGACACCCATGCGTTGGCGCTGACTTTGTCATCATGCACGTCATGCGGGATGGCGCGTCTAACCAGCAAGAAGGAGACACTGGCTGGATCTTAATTCATCCCGGTCAAGTGACCAATCAGACTGGGCCTTTTGGTACATCGACATCTGCATGGGACCCCAGCATAGAACTGTCCTCCCCTTGCTCCTTCGATGTCATTAAAGAGCGAGTACTCAGCGAGCAGGGATCTTCATTCTTTGGTGATGCGGAACTCCAAACTCTTCTTGGAGGAGGAGTTGTAGTTACCAATGGCAGCAACCCATTTGATACGATCAACGGGGACTTCTACGTCAACGGATTTGCATGGGGCGACGGAGGGTCGGCTGAAACAGACACGGCTGATCAGTTCCCCGGAAATAAGTTCGGACGCTGCTACGCTTTCACGATCCCGGATGACTGTGAAGAAACGGAACCCGAAGCCAATCAGGTCGTTCCGACTCACGATCAGTGCAACGCATCTTTGCTCACCGCGATTCTTACCGCACTGCAAAACCAGAAGAGTGTACAACTGGTGGAGGCTTGCGACGCCGCTGGTGAAAACCCGACGATCTACGAATATCTGTACGAAGGGCATACGTTGGTTGGCGTTCAGCCGCTCCAAGTGGCCGATGGACAGTTTCCCTGCAATGCCTGCTGCACAAAAGACGAGGAAGAGTTGCCGGATGAAGGTACCGCCGCCGAGTGCTTGGTATCGAAGACTGGACTCCAAATCAGCAGTAACGCTGCGGGCGAGATCACAAACGACAATGTCTGGGCCGGAAGCGCCACTGCGACCACGCCCGGCAATGGATGGACGATCACGAACATCACTGTGACCGACTCTGCGGGGACCCCTCACTCCCTTGGCGTAAACGCTGGGGACACCGCAACCGGACTTGCATCAGGATCGACAACTGGAGTCACCGTCTCAGGCTTCATCATCAAGACTCGCCTCGACGGGTCCGAATACAGTTGCACTGTCACCGACCGGGCAATCTCTGCAAACGTGGTGGTCCAATAATGGTTGCCAGACTCAGAACCGGCCCGTGCTGCAACACGGTTAGTGTTGAAAAGAAGACGATCTATTCGGAGTATTTTCGTGCCGGTTCCGATGACGGGACCACGACCGCATGGCAGCAAAACGGGACGTTCACCCCGCTTGGTGCGGGCTTGTGGGAATCTGTATTTGCGACTCCGCACCCAGACGGTACGGAATATACGGTCGAGATGGAAGTCAGCGAAAGCGGGACGGATCGAGACGGCGTTGATCCGACAATTGTCGAGGGGACGAAGACCGCCAACGGATTTCAAGTTCAGACGACGACTGGCGACAATGGAGCAGCTGCTGACCCCCGAGTCGTAGCGCCTATTGCGGTCGCAGTCGAATGGCCGTGCGAAGTGGTAACCGATGTTGTTGGCGGTGCAGACACAATTTTGATTCCCGGACCTGCTGGCCAGGACGGCCAAGATGGCAACGACGGACAGGATGGCCAAGACGGAACGGACGGTGCTGATGGACAAGATGGTGCTGACGGACAAAACGGCGCAAATGGAACCAACGGGTCTGACGGAGCAGATGGTCAGGACGGAGCAGATGGTTCCGATGGACAAGATGGACAAGACGGGCAGGATGGAGCCGTTGGCCCCCCCGGTCCACAGCCTGACTTGTGCAACGCTATCCCGATTCCCGACAACGAAGTCGATACCGCGATCCGAACTGGAACAGCGGGGTCATCGGCGCTGGCGGCACGCTGCGACCACAACCATCCTATCCGCCGTCAAGCGAATCCAGGAGATCCGGTCATTACAGCAGGCGGTACCGTCTCGATAATCGGAAATCCAGTGATTCTTGATCGGTGGTCCACCGAAGAGGAGTACGCCTACGCATTCCGTGTTCGTGCGTCTCAACCTGCTGGAAACAACTGGGGCTGGCTCAACATTTCGAACATCGCCGGTTTCCAGCGTCCCATGATTCTAAACACGAAGGGCTACCGAACGCCTTCGACATCCCCGCAAGTGGACGAGACCACGGGTTCGGGTGGAGACGGCGCGGCCCCACGAGGTCCGGCAATGCTCGGAGAATGGAGCCACTGGTCCTCGACCCAAAGAATTTACCAAGGCCTTTTCCGGCGCGACAACGATATCCCCAGCACCTACGTCGAATTCATCGTGAGGTACATCCGCTCATGAGCACGATCATTAAAAGCTTGAAAGACGCGAAAGGCCTGAAGTTCGGAGACAGTTACGTCATCGATCCGGGCTTTCCAGATGCCGACGAGAACGGCGTGTTTGACATCGAAAATCTGGATGCCGCGTTGGCTCGTCTCAACGAAATCCAAGAGTCGATAGAAACCATGTTGGTGGCGGACGCTGCAAAACCCGCACCCGAAAAGTCGGCGCGACAAAAGCCAGCAGCCATCAAGGAAGAGGCTCCGCTCGTGACGCTCAAGTCGTTGGCCGCGTCCGCCAAGGATCTGACTGCCGCCGAAATGGCGACGGCTCTAAAAGATTTAGGAGTGACCCCCGCGAAACTGAAGAAGGAACTTTCGGTTCCTGAAAACAGACGGATCGCGAAGGCACTCGGACTCAAAAACTATTCGAAACTTGCGGAGACAAAACTCTGCAAGCTCATCACCGATCACCTCAAAGGGACGGACTAAATGGCAGGAACACAGAAAACACGGATTTGCCTTCCCGGCGAAAAACCTCGCGACGTCTTTTTGAAAGACCTCGGACCCATCATTTCCAAAATTGCGTGCTGCCAATGTGCCAGCAACGAAAAGCCCCTTTCTGAAAAATCTCAGGCTGAAAAGGCCGACACCACCAATCCAGTAAATCTGAAGGACTGACCCCAATGGCATCAGGAACCCAAAAAACACGTATTTGCCTTCCCGGCGAAAAACCGAAAGAAGTTCGTCTCCGAGACCTCGGACCCATCATCTCCAAAATCGCTTGTTGCCAGTGCAGCGGTGCAGGTGAAAGCAGCAGCGGAGGTGGGGAACCCGGCGCTGACACTGACATGCAAGTCACCTACGGCCCCGCTGTAGTTGAAAATGGGACTGTCACTATTCCATCAACAGTGACTGACAACGTCGCAGGAACATCAGCACCGGGGGCTGACATTGTTTTCGTGCTTCCGCCCGACACGACTCTTACCGAAGCCCAGGTTTGTGCCGCAATCGCGAACTGCGATTTTGCCCAAACCAGCGTCGTGGACAACGAGGACGGTACAGCGACTATCACGGACAAAGACGGCAATGAAGTCATTGTCTGCCTTGCACCGTGCCTCTTCGTCTCAGAAGATGAAGGTAACGCACTGGTTCTTGGCGGCGATGGCGGATTGTTCGTTCCCGTTGCGATTCCTAGTGGAACTGATTCGGGCAAGCTTGTCATCACTCAGGCCGAGCCTGACGCTCAAGGGAACATCATCGTAACCGTGGTCCACACAAATTCTGACGGATCGTTCCAGACGCAAACCATCACAATTCCCCCTTGCGAGAAGAAGGTGGTTCGGACTGCGCCTGACGGAACCACCAGTGAGGGCCCACTCGACGCCGCCTGCTTCCCGCTGTTCGGTTTCCAGCGAGAAGTGGATCACGACGGTCCTAAGGATGCAACTAGCTGTGCATCCGTCCGTACCATCGACCGATCCCTGACCCACACCCGTGGACACACCGGTGGCGGCGGGTCCGACATCGACGCTACGGGCTGGGCGGTGACTGGGGCCGATTACGCCCGCGATACGACCGGCGTGGTGACTACTGAGTTCACCCGTGGCGCAATCAACGCTGTAACTTCTGAGGCGTCGAACAACCGTTCGACCACAATGGCCGGATCGGGCAACCTGTCTTCCGGCGGAATGTCGGTAACCGACTCGTCCAACCTTTCGCAAGCAGCCGGTTCGCGGACATCCGTTCGTTCTTCCGGTTCTTCTCTGGTTTCCGGCGCGTTGGCTTCGGCCCTTTCGACTTCGGGAGCTACCGTCTCCGGCAACGTCTCATCGTCCGTGGGCGCGAACTTCAGCACGGTCACTGGTGTCAATGACGTGGATGCCGCATCCCTCGACGGCCTCGTATCCGGCAACATGTCCGGTCAGTTGGCTACCAATAATTCGTCTGTGGTGGGAATCAACAGTGCGAGTATTTCCGTTCTCGATTCGATCTCTGACGCAACTCAGCAGGCGACGACCATCAGCGGTGAAGGGTTGCAAGCTAACGCACTCCGCTCCATCGTTGGCGGTTCGAATCAATCTCGAACCCTTGGGCCGAGCAGCCGCCAGACATGTTTGGCAACGGACAATTCTGAAACCGCTGGCGACATCTCGCAAGTCAACGCTTCGGGCATCAGTCGCGCCGAACACGAAGGATCGCAGATCAACGCATCGCTTCGAGTCCTCAGTGCGAATACCTACAAAAGCGCATGGGGGTGGGCTGCCGCCGGACCGTGGACGACAGCAAATCGCACAGCGCAGATCGACAGCATCCCCGGCAACATCACGGCAGAAGGCAGCTTCATCACTACCGCCTTGCCCGTTGCAATTTATGTCCGCAACTCCACTGGCAAAGCTATCCCGTTCGGTAAACCCGTGGCACTGATTCGCGGCGAAGAAATGAGCGTTCGCGTTGCGAAGAAATCCGACCTCGAAGACGATACTGTGGTTGGTATCTACGTGGCCGTTTCGCCAGGTGCCCACTCGACTTTCAACGACCGCCCTTTCGGCATCCAGAAGTACGTTCTGGACAAGGACCGGGCACCGACCAAGGAACTCACCGAAGAATATCAGGCACTCCTCGCTGCGCTCGAAAGTGGTACCGTCGTCGAACTCAAAGCAATCGAAGATGCCGAGGGAGGACTAGTTGCCACAAAAGGGCGTATCAGCGAACTTAAAAAAGAGAGTGCTGCTGCCGACCAGAAACTTCTTGCTTCAAAAGACGACGACGACGAGACCAAGTATCGCGCCATTTGGTCGTCGCAACGTGAGTTCGAAGCTAAAATCATCGAAGCATCCGAAGCAATGAAACCTGCGGCAAAAGCGGTAGCTGATGCGCGACAAGCCTACGCCAAAAAGATCAACTCAATCGAAGCCGAACTCATCCCGCCATCCCGTCGTGAAGACCGTAAAGGTTGGACACTGATGGAGAAAGATATCGCCCCCGGCGTCAAAAATTCGGACGTCGCCCTCTTGGTTGCCGCTGGGTGGAAAGTCGCCGAGGAAGGCAAAGATTATTCGACCTTGGTCAAATGAAATTCGCCCTCCTACTTATAGCCTCCATGGGACTTACGACCGTGATTGGTGATTGTATCCGCCGGATTCTCCCTTGTGCCCCCTCCATTGTTTTCGACGGGGAGAGCACTACTTCGGGAATCAGCAGCCAACTTCCAAGTTATCCGACGCAACTCTGCGCTCAACTCCCCGCCAATTATTCCTGCTACAACAGCGGAACTGGCGGGGCGGAGATCGCTGACTTGATTGCCGAAGGCGTACTCGACGTGGACATGAAACGCCAAGGACCACAGGACCATCTCGTCCTTTGGATCGGGGTGAATGACTTGATCCGAGGCGGGCCGAACGCTGCCGCAACTTACGCGGGCGTCTCGCAGTACATCGCCGCCCGCAAAGCAGCTGGCTGGACTGTAGTGATTCTCACGCTGCCGCCGATGACCGCGCTCTCGTTTCCCGGCGCTGACTCACAGGCCATGTTGGATGCCGATACGGCCCAATTCAACGCGTTGATCCTCGCGAACACAGCGGGTGCCGACGTTGTTCTGGACATCAGCGCCGACCCGTTTCTCCAGCCCGGTGCAGGTGGGCGACAACCAGACGGGATTCACTACAACGTCGCAGGTAACGCCCGCATCGCGGATCTCGTCCTGCCTTCACTGCAAAGACTGTGTCCGTGAACGCTTCCATCTCAGAAACATAATGCCTTACCGAACCATGCTTACACCTGACCAGATTACGGCCACGCTCTATGCGGTCGCAGGGTTTTTCTTCTCCTTGTGTCCGCAGTTTTCTCCAATTGGAACAATCACAACCGACTGGATAGGAGCCGTCACGGACATCGTCTGCATGTTCATCAGCTTCGGCTGCTTCTGCGTCGGGTTCGTCAGCCTCTTCTTCCCTGAGCAAGCCCGCGCCTTTGGTCGAAAGATTATGCGGCGCGGGAAGTCTGGCGGACCGCGAAACCCAAATCTTCCCGACTAAAAACCGATGTCTACTCACGATCCAGTAACGCTCGAATCGCTTCAGCTACTCATCGCCCAACAGGGTGCTGAGATTGCTCGGCTCAATACGTGCCTTCCGAAAAACCGGGAGGACATGAAGCCAAACCCCAAGGCGAATGCTTGCGGGGCGAAGGCTGCTGCAGTCTACTCTTCCGAGTGGGTTTGTGAAGAGCTTCGAATTCTTCGGAAGGCGATCTCGAACGCGATGCGTTGCGGCCAAGCCTGCATCGACATCGTGACCAAGCCGTGGACGTTTCCCGCTGCCGGGCAGGAGGCGGACATCCCCGTTCTCAACGGTCTGCTCTACGTTGGAATCCCGTGCGTCGTAGTGAAAGGCAACAACGGCGAATACGGGGTCTTCACGATTGTCGAAACCTCAGTAAATTGCCTGACCCTTAAACCGACTGCGAACGGGCAGTACATCAACGGCACCGAGGTCAACGAGACTTGCGGCGTGATCTGCCCCCTCCCCTATTGCCCTCCAGAGATTCCCGAGGCCACGCCTCCTCCTGTAATCACAGCGGTTCCCGACTCGTGCATCAAAGTCACCCCGACCGAAAACGGCTACACCATCGGACTCGACCACGCCTGCGTTTGCGCCGAGTGCGGAGACGTCGCTTGCGAAACCTGCATCCAAGGTGTTGCATGGCGCGACGGGACGAACGACGGAGATCCGAACAACGAGAACCTTGCGGTATTCGGAATCCCAAATGTCAGCGTCACCGCCACCGGGCCAACAACCGCGACGCTGACCACTGACTCCAATGGCGGTTACAATTTCCAGAACCTGCCAGTCGGTACGTACACCGTGGCGGTGGACCAGGCCACGCTACCAAGCGGCTTTGTTCCTACCACCCCGTTGGAGTACACTGTGACTATCGATTGCGGCGACTGCCTCGACGGATCGAACTTCGGAGTTCAAACCGAAATCACGCCGATTGAGATCGAAAGCCTCTGTCAGCAAACCAACGGCATCGGAAATGCTGTACGAGCCGACTGGGTCACTGGCGCTGAAATCAACCTACTAGGATTCCGGCTTTGCTGCCGACCCACTGGGGGCGGGCCTGACGCTGATCTCGGCTTCACCTTGGCTACCGGCAACGGCAGCGCCTACTCGGTTCCGGTCAGCCCGGTATGCGTCGGCCAACTGGTCCTCAAATCTATCAACAACAACAACGACATCGAAGCCGAGTTCCTCTTCGAACAGGAGTGTCCATAATGGGCTGCAATATATGCGGAGGCTCGTCCTCTAAATCCAAGCCGATGCCTTCGGCGGTTCAACTCGTGGTCAAAGATCCAACTTGCGAACGCGACGAACTCGATCCGACACTTTATCCCAACGGGTGCGCCGAACCCGAAGCCCTTTTCGGCTGGGCCGCTGCGCTTCCGATCACGATTCCAGCACCGGGAAGCTCCACCACGACTCCGGTTTGTAATCCGAATCGATACCTCCGAGGCATGTGCATTCGCATCGTCGGCGACGAGGGCGAAGCGTTCTTCAAGATCGAAAGCGTCATCCACAATCCAGACGGAACCGGAATGCTGGCCATCCAAGCTGTTGGGGGGCTGAACCCGACTCCCGCGTCCAGCCTGAGTTCATCCAAGGGGATGGCGATCTTTCCCGCCGACTGCCCCGTCTCGGACACCGAGATCTGCTTCGACGATGTCGAGACGGCACAGACCGAAGACTCGGTTACGCTGGCGATCTGGACGGTTGTGAAAAACGCTGCCGACTGCGTGATCTCCACCTGCCTGAAAAAGTTCTGTCCGACCGACAACAACGGGAAGACGATCAACGGCCTGCTCTACCAGTCCGATTGCGAACTCAAGATTGCTCCGTGCGAGCGTGCCGAATGCCTCGACACTATCCTCGGTTACAGCGGCGACGATCCGTGCAAGGACGATAAAGCTCCGAAGACTTTGCGCGGAACTGCCGACGTCCGCCGTTACATGGTGTGGGATGGCGAGAAGTGGTGCCCAGGCGGCTGCAAGGAATGGAAGTCCGTGGCAAAGCCCGGAACCACGACCCACACCGGAACCGCCCCCGACGAACCGGGTCAGTTCCTGATCGTGAAAGCCGAGAACGAAGGCGACAGCCTCGGTGTGCTTCTGACGATCACCGTGAACGGCATGGTCCTCGTGCAAGAGTACGTCGAGTCGAACAATCTAATCAACCCAGCCGTCTCCACTTCGGCTCCAATCCCGCTTCCTTGCGGCGCGACCTACACTATCGAAACCACCTCTGGAACCATCACTGACGTCTGTCTCTTTTCGACGCACTGACATGAAACATGATCGACGAGTACTCTACATTTCACAGGGGGATGCACAGCGGGCGAAACCTGCGACTGCTCCAAGCCGACCAAGCGCAGAAGGCCATCAACCTGTCCATCAAGGGCGGGTATTGGCGGACGCGGCCTGGTGCCCGTAAGGTAGAATTGCAGTGGGACTCTTTCGCTGCAAATGCTCAATCGATTTTCGAGAATGGCCGCTGGCAAGGCGCGAGTTTCTACCACCGCGCTGGCGAACTCCACACGACCATCGACGGCAACAATTTCCGCATCGACATCGAAACCGGATGCGTCGAACTCGCGAACCCTCCGAGTGGTCCCGGAGATCCGACCGTCGAGCGAGTGATCTACGCAGAGCATGATCGGTACCTGCTGCGTCAGGACGGTCTGACCTCGCCGCTGATCATCGATGGCGGAATCGTCCGCAATCCGAATGCAGGTGAACTTCCTGTCGGCTACTACATGGCCTCGGGCGCTGGATACTTGGTGCTGGGGGACGTGGGACGCCGCTGCTTCCGCGTGAGCGATTTCTACGGGCCAGCGGACAGTTACCTTCAAAACGACGGGACAACTGGAACACCTCCGAACCCGATCACCGGACTCGGCTACGGTCCCCTGACCTTCAACGACAGCACCGCCTACTATCTCAACAACGGAAGTTTCTGTCCGTCGAACTGGGCAGTCGGCGAGATGACCGGCATGGCTTTCATCTCCGAACTCGACGAGGAGACCGGCTCGGGCAACCTGATGGTCGGGTTCGAGAACGGCTGGTACTCCTACGATCTCAACATCCCGCGCCCGCTCTGGACTCAGCAGCCGCTCGGACGGCAGATTTTGCAGCGGGTCGGTAACTCCTCCCACTACGGGATCACGCATCTGAACGGTGACCTCGCGTTCCGTCACAACGACGGCATCCGCACCATCGCCCAGAGCAGGAACGATTACTCGCGGCGGCACGACAAGCGATCCTTCTCGCACGAACTCGACGGCTGGATGGACTACGAGGTCGATTGGCTTTTGTGGGCCAACCATCAAGACGTTTTCGACGAGCAACTATTCTCTACGGCGATGCCCGAGCAGCAGTTCATCGACGACGACGAAGGCGGACGGTACGAGGCCGTTCATCGCGGCATTTTTGCCTACGAGTTTGACGTCATTAGCCAGTCTCAGAACGAAGAGCACCCGCCGACCTACAGCGGACTCTGGACCTACCCGCAGCGCCGGGTTCTCGGCATCCACGCATCGGTGATCGCCGGAGAAGAGCGGATGTACATTTGGATGAAGACGCCAGACGGCAAAAACGAACTCTGGGAGCAGACCGTTGACGAACCGTTCGACGACCGGAACATTCGCATCCGCTCGCGATTGGATCTTGGGCTTCGCCGCTTTGTCAACAACGGGAGTCCAGCCAAGGCGCACAAGAAACGTCTCTCCGGCGGCGAGATCTACATCGACAGCATCATCGGCGACCTCGAACTCGACGTGAGCTATCGGTGGGACTCCGCTGCAAACTACCACGACTGGACGACTTTGACTTTCGCGGCCTCGCATCAGCAAGAATGCTGCGATGACTACTGCGAGCCGGTCGGCTACTATCCTCACGACCGCCCCGCGATTCCGCTGAAGTCCGTAGAAGATCCCGAGGAGTGCGACCCGGTCACGGGCCGGTCAGCCAACGTCGGCCACGAGCTTCAGGTCCGACTGGAGGCACTCGGCCACTTCGAGTTCGTTGGACTCAAGATGGATGCCGATGATAAAGGGTCGGAGAACCGATACGACCTCGACGCGAACTGCGACAGCCTTGAAGACGCGGAGCGGACAGCGTCTCGAGGATGCACTGCAAACGATTACCGATACATCGAAGACGAACCCATAAAAGACAGAGAGGAGGTGTGCGATGGCGAAGGGAATTCAAGCGAACCTGAAAATTGCGGATGCTGATCCGAACGAAACATGCGAAGCCAGACTTTTTAACCGACTAGCTGGATTCATTCGGCGGAACACATCCGTCGTAATCCGTGGAGCTCTCGCGAACCAGAGTTTTTGGTGGACCTCCGCTGAAGACCCGCCGCCGCAGTATCAGGGCATCCCGCGTTGGCAGGTAGACGGAAACGGAAACGTGACCGACATCCAGTTTTTCTACGAAGGCGAGTACCGCAACCTGATCGGCTTCGACGAATGCACGAAGATCCTCAAGGACCCGAATTGCGGTAGCCTCGACGATCCTCCGTGGACGCCCGAACTCGATGGCAGCGGCAACCAAATCACAATCACCGCCAGCGACGGCACGAACTATGTCCTCTGCTGCTATACCGGCCACACTCCATGATCGTAACCGTCCAAGACCTCATCGACCAAAAAATCGAACGCCAAATCGAAAGCGGCATCTGCCCCGTCGATAAGGACGGCAACGTCAACGTCGATCTGCTTCGGCACATCAACATGGCGAGCGAATTGCTCTGGAACGAAGATGCGTTTTCACAGCAAGAGGACATCCTGTGTCTCGCGCTGCACGATTGCTGCGCCTGCCTCCCCCGAGGTTACGAGACGATCACGGCGGCACTGGTCGGGAACCGTCCGATGAAGATTAGGAACCGGCACTACGAGTTTCTTCACGCGGGGCCGGGTATGGCTGCGGACGGCTGCAACACTGGACGCTGCTGCGGTCCCGGCGACGTCATCGACCGTGGCACGTCCACGATCCCTTTCCCGCTGTCAAAGCCGATGAACATCTATGCGGTGAGCGACCGGATCGAGAAAGACAAGGACCTGAAGATTCATGTCAGCGGGACCGACGCCCACGGACGAGACGTGTTTTGTGGCTGCTCCGAAGGGGAGGACATTCCGCTGACAAACAACGATCCGAGCGATCCGCAAAAGCCGATCTATTCGAAAACCAAATTCACCGAGGTCACGCGGATCACGAAACCTATCACCTGCGGCTACATCTACCTGTTCGGCTACGACCCCGATACCGGCGAGCGGGTTGAGATTTCCAAGTACCATCCACTGGACCGAACTCCGTGCTACAGGTGCTATCACTTTCCTGGGGCCAGCGGCTGCTGTAACGTCGTGGTTTCCGCACGGCGTCGCTGGTCCCAGGTATTCCACCTTTCCGATGAATTGCCTGTCCCTTCTCTGGCAGCGTACCGATACATGATTCAGGCTATCGCGATGGAGGAGAACCCAGACGCCGACAATCTGGGAGTCATCCAAGCCACGAAAAACAAGGCTCGGAAGCAACTAGACATGTCGATGAAAAGGTGGAAAGGCTTGCATCAGGGTCACACCTTAAATTTCGCGATGAACGGATCTCCGAATAGAATAACGCAGACAGGAAGCCGCAGAGGCAGAGGTTACAATGGACTGTCCCGACGAGGAGGCCGGTAATGGCAATCAAGAGCGCAATAGACAACCGACCCGCTGAAGAAACTTGGCAAGACTTCTTGGGCATTATCAATACTGCCGGCCCCTACCAAACTGGACGGAGCGGTCGAGGTGGCTACGTTTACAAGCCAGTCAGTGATAGTACTGGCAACCCAGTGGTCCTCATGCCCGCATCCGGCGCACCGGCAGAGATCACCCTGCCCGGACTCGGAACCGCAAGGCGTCAACTCAATGGTAAAAATCCTGGGTCAGACGGCCAACCCCGCGCTCACTACTTTTTCGGCCAGTCGGCTGGACCCCAAAACCCGTTTGCCGCCGCATCTGGTTCGGTGTCGGCCCCCGCTGCATATCACGACGTAAATTACGACGCCTACTACCAGCCGATTGATGTTCTGGGGACGGCTGGTGCCGCTGCAGAAATGAACGCGGCGAACCTGACTCAGTACGGAATCCCGCTCGCGAACCAGTTCAGCGAAGCACTTTACGGGCAGGTCATGGGCGCATTGAACCAGTGGTCGCCCGATGCTCAGGCACTCAACCAATTCAACATCGACGGCATCCGATCCGGTGTGGAATCGGCGGAGGCGACGCTGGCAAACGGCGGAATCCCCGAGGCGAGCCAAGCGCTGCTGCAACGGAATTTTGCTGAGTACAACAAGGCTGCAGGCCGTGCGGGGGGGTTGGGGCGGACCGCCGCCTTCATGGGTATGCGTGACGTCTCGCTGGCCCAGATGGCTCAGTACGAGGGCATCAAAAGCAACTATCTGACGCAGGGACAAAATCAGGTTAGAGCAGACCAGAACTTTGCAGGACAATTTGCCTACGATCCGATGCGAACTGCGGGTGCGGTCACGCTGTCTCCTCAAGCAGCAGTGAGCGCGGCCCTCGATCAGGCGATGAAGGACTACGAGTCGCAGAAGTACCAAGACGGCGGAGAGGAGTCGAATGCTCGGGGACAGCAGGCATACCAGCAGCGGCTCAACGACTACGCCGCCGCACCTGACCCGTATGCACGAACGCTTCTGAACTATTCGATCTACCAAGAGCAATTGGCCAATCAGCGTTTGGTAAATGAGAACAGCGCGTATGATCAGCGGTCGAGACTCCCGCTTGGACAAGGCGGCTTTAATTTCCCCGGCGGTTATCAATTTCCGAATCCTACTAGCTACCCCGGACCTCAAGGTGGCGCAGGGACAGGCGGAAATAATGGCTGGAACAAAGTTCCTGGCATCTCTGGACCGATTATTAATACCCCAGATTGGGAATACGTAAACGGAGAATGGTATCAATGGACAGGCACAGGTCCACCCGTGGGCAGTCCGACTACAGGCGGCGGCGGCTACGGCAGACCCCGAGGAGGGTATGGTGGATCGCCCAACGAGCCGTTTCTATCAGGCGCTCCGGGAGGCTTCGGTGGCTATAACAATGGAGGGTCAGTCTATGGTGGAGGGCTCGGCTATGGCGGCACTGCAGGAGGCTATGGCGGATTGCCTTCCGTCGTTTCTGGCTCTCCGGGCGGTTACGGAGGCCCATATTCGGGATCAGGCACGGGCGGTTTTGGCGGCGGTTACGGAGGATACCGTCAACAAGGAGGGATTACGGAGAACGGACTTCGCGGGCCTGCAACAATCGCTACGGCTGCAGCGCTCAATGCGGCGTTGCCGGGATCGGGGGCAGCAGCCCCTTTATTGGTCGATGGCATTGCTAGTATATCTGAGTCGTTGTTTGGAGACGACCCCTTTACAAGTGCGCAAATCGTTCCGCTCAACATCGCAGGTGCATCGGGAATCCAAGCCCGCAGATCTTCTGAAGGAGATCGTTACACCGACTACCGATTCAGCCGGAATGGCCGCACGTACCGATACAACTCAGTCTACGAGGCTATCGACAATTACCACTCACCGAATCCGGTTTATCTTACACGGGAAGACAGGGCGAACAGCCAATGAGATTTGATCCAGCCAACTTTAACGATCCGCGAGGGGGGAGTGCTTTTGATTTAGTCAGCCCCGCTCAGACAGCGAACGCGCAGGCTCTGAACGAGCGGCAAGCTGACCAGACCGACACGAAGCAACTCGTGCAAGAAAGCCAGTTCGGGCGCGAGCAGCAGCGGCTAATGTACGAAGAAGAGATGGCTCGCCGTGTTCGTGCTTCTGAGTTCGACCGGACGCTCATGGAGACGCAGCGAACGGCGGATCGGAAGTTGGGCATGGAGATGTTCAAGACTCAGGCTGACCTCCATTATAAAAATCAAGCGCTAGAGAAAGAGCAGGTTAGGTACGAACAAGATTGGGAACTTCGAAAGGACCAGCACGACTACGACATGGACAACAAGGACCAGTTGCTGCTTGAGCGAAAATTCAAGTTCGATGTCTGGAAGGCCGACCGTGAAAAGAACAAAAAGATGGTCGAACTTGCCCGCCAGAAGCAGATGTCGGAGGACGGCGCTGCAATCGAGGCAATCGAGAATGAAAAACTCGCGCAGGATTCACTCTCCAAGATCTTGGCGATGGGTAATGACGAAGAGTACGAAGCCGATTCGATGGCGGCTCCGAAAAAAACGAGCAAGACCGCGTCCAAGAAAACTGCGGCCAAGAAGGATGACGTCTTTGGAACGGTTTTTTCTGGAAGCGAAGACGAGAGTCCTGTTCCGAAAAGTGGAGGTCCGTGGAGGTCAGGATACGAGGAGCCGAAGGTAGGGACTTACGGTTACGGTCCAGAAACTGATCCGAGAGGGCCTGGTCCGTGGTCTGATGAGATGAAGGTGAAAGCCCCTGAAAGTTCAGGTTCGGGATCAGGTGAAGCCGTTGACAGCGGAGTCAATCGATCTGGTAAAATAAATCTTGTTGATAAGTTCCCATCTCCTGCCGAATCATCTTCGGCGTCGTTAAAGCCAACCCGGAAGCTAAAAGAGCTACAGGACTGGCTGGACAACAATGAGCCGGAATCGTCTGGAGGGGCGAGGAAATACAACCAGGCAATGAAGGCGCGGGCCGAACTCTTGAAAGTCCCTCAGAACAAAGCTTGGGCAATTTCGGAACAAGCGAAAAAAAACCTCAATGTATTGAACGGATCATTAGAGGTTCGTACCGATGCAGAAGCTGCTACACTTCGAACTCGATACGGAAATATTTTCGAAAAATTAGAACAAGGAAAGGAAGTTTCTCCAAGTACGATAAAGGCTATACAAGAAAAAATAATGACCGAAAAAGACATCATCGTCGGAGAGTTTTTCGGACTGCCAGTTGCTGCTCAAAAAAGCACATCGGACATCAGGAAGGAGTGGATTTCTAATGGTGGGGTCAAAGATTATAACGAATCCATAACTGAATACACAAAGTTTAAAGAGCTAATTGCCTCCGCCAACATACAAGACAAGGCTGGAAAAAGTACGGGTGCAGACGACATTGCCATTGTCTTCAGTTTCATGAAAGCTCTCGACCCCACATCTGTTGTTCGCGATGGAGAGTTCATCATGGCTGCAAAGTCGCATGGAGTGGTTGAGCAAAACATGAATTTGATCAATCAGGTCAACAGAGGAAACATTTTAACGGTTGAACAAAGGATAGACATGGAAAGGGTTGCCGCCAATGCTGTTCGAGGTCACCAGATCAAGCAAAGAAATCGGATATCAGTCGTTCAGCAGCGACTTGCCGGTATGGCTCGGGGAGGAGATGGATCAACTGACTTGGAGGTTATGAGTCAGAACGTCTTCGGAAGCCGGAGACCATTGGATGAGTTCAAAGATATCAAGTCGGCGGCTGGTGAGCCGACCGACGACCCAGAAAAGACCGCTGAGTATAATGAACAAAGAAAAAAAGCACTGGATAAGGTGTCGAAGCTTCCGGTTGGTTCATTTCACAAATGGCAAGATGAAGATATCGTTCGAGTGAAAAATGCAGACGGAGGCTGGGTCCCCAGCGGACGATCTACAAGTGAATTCACTGCGTCAGGCAATCGCTGGTACCTAAAAGACAACCTGCCTGAGACTCCGCCATCGGCACCTGTTGCTGATCCTTGGAATCCTACATCCAAAGGGTGGACGGCTGATCCGGCACCGCCTCCAAAGAGCGGTGATGCTAGGCGACCCTTGGGGACAAAGAAGCCAAAGCCGGTCACTGTCACCACCCCTGAGAGAAAGCCTTTGCAGGAAAGAAAACCGCGCATAGGAGCTGACCGGAAAGAGGGCGACAGAAGGCTCGTTGAATCTTCGGGGAAGATCGAAGAATACAAAAAGTTCGGACCCTTCGGGACCATGCGGTGGGGAACCGTTGGCAATGAAGAAGATTACGAAAAAGACGCTGATGGCAAGTGGGTGAAGAAGTAATGCCAGATCCATTAGATGTCCGTTCAGATGAGGACCTTGTTGATTCCCTTTTCGAGTCCTCTTCTGTCACCGTCAGGTCAGATGAAGACTTAGTGGATTCCATGCTAAATCCACTGGATGGTCTTGTAGGGATGCCTTTACACGACGCGCTCACGGAGAATCAATTTGCGTTTGAGAGTTCCACCGAAGAGCAAAAGATTGATGCGTTTCGTGCTTACGAGGACCAAACCCTCTGGGATGCAACGGGGCGAGCGGCAAAGGCTGCGCCTGGAGGGGCAAAGCAGATACTAGATCTTTTCGCAGGCACGGGGGAGCGACTGGCTACAAATTATCAAAGATACGAAGCGATCCTTAAAGATGACTTCGATGGTATGGGCGAAAAATCTACTCAGGATCAGACCGACGGAGCATATCGCAGGAGCCTGTTTGATAAGTTAAAAACCATCGCACTCGATGCGGCTGAGGAACATGCCGGGATGGTAGCCAGCTTGGGTAATGGCTCCTATAGCGGTCTGAAAGACATTGCTCAATTGGCAGTATTGGCCGGGTATAAAGCTTCAGATATTGGCAAATCTGAAGGCGACAGATACAGAAACTGGAAGAATCGACACTTCCTCAAGTTTGAGCGCCAAAACAATGATCAGCGGATCAAGGACGTGAATGGCGGCTTTGCGCTGAATCACGACTGGTCCAAGATCGCCGAGAACTTTGGTTTTACCGACGAGAAGATGCAGGTCATGGGTGTAGGTCTTGAGCAAGTTGCGGGGTCGAAAGCTCGAATGCTTTGGGACGTGATCCCAGAGTACTTGGACGCTATGAGCCTTGAAGACGGAAGCTTGAAGGCTGACGACGGGCTGCTTTTTATCGGCGAAATGGCCGACCCGTTGACCGTTATGGGCGGACTCGCAGCAAAAGGACTTAAGCAATCTGCCATCGGAACAAAGGTGACAGCGGCAGGCGTCGAGGCGACAGGGGCTGTTGGAAATGCAGGTGTTGCACTTGCACGGAAAACCAAAGAGATGGCGGCAGGGGTTGCAAAAAAAATCATGCCGGACATGACCGATGAGGCTGCTAAGAAGATCGGAACCGGCATAGCCTTGGGCCTTGGTGCGGGCGCGACCGCTGGTGGCATCGAACTGATTGATGACGCACTGGGCATGGATTGGAGTCCAGTCAAGACCATTGCGTTGGTGGGTGGAGCCGCTGGAAGTGGATACGTGGGCAAGGGAGTGCTAGGCAAGGCACTTGGCACAGGAATCCCCGGTGGGGTTGGCAGGGCCTTGTCCTCGTCCGGCGATGCACTCGAGTCGGGTCTTGAGCAGGCAGCGCGATCCGCCACCAATCCCAACGCGGCGGCAGTACTTCGGTTGGCTGACCGAATGAGGGTTCCTGGAAAGATCCGAGAAATCAGCGGCGACCTGATCAATGCGGGCATCACCAGTGTCCCCGAGGCGGCACTTTTTGGCTGGGCCAACGATGATTGGCGAGTAGCCGGTGAAGAATGGGCAGAAGGATCAATCTTTGGTTTTGGTTTCCAGCAAGTCCAAAGCAGTCCAATCAAAAAAGCTCGTGCGATAAACCGCTGGGAAGGAACGAAGTCCGCCGAAGATGTTGCGAACATCGACCGCTACGTTGATCGGATGGTTGCGGAGGAAGGCAAACAATCCAAACGGAAGGCGGAAGCGACCCGCACCGCTGCAAAGCTTCGCCTTGCGGGTCTTGAATACTTCGTCCACGGCGCTCGCGGTGACGACGGAGCCGATGGAAAGATGATCTACCTGACCGAGGATCAGTTCAAGGCAGAGTTTCAAGGCCGCAGTTCGAAAGGGGCGGTCCGCCGCAGAGGAACCGATATCTTCGTGAACGTGGATCGGGCCAGCACTACCACTCCATTCCATGAAGCTTTCCACTCCATCTTCGAGATGGACGAGTCCGGGGATGCAGTCTCTGACGCTGACGGAGGAGCGGGCCAACTCAAGGCCAAGGTCTGGCGCGAACTAATCGGCACGATGGACGAAAACGGAAACTGGAGAGGGGACGGACTATATACCATCGAACAACTTCAACAGTACGAAAAAAGATACAACGATCTTGAACGCGCAAGCATCAAGCGGAAAGAGGGCGAAACCGACGCCGAGTTGGAGGCCCGTCGAGACATCGAGCACGTATCTAGGTTCGACAAAGACCTCCCGCCCGCCGAGCGTTACGACGAGATCGCCAACGAGATTGCATCCGAGCACTTCGCAGCCCTCACCAGCAAGCGGACCCTGAACAAGCGTCAGCGTTTGGATATGGGTAACTCCATCCGGTACGGCAGCAGAATCGTATCAGGGATGCGTCGCAGTCTCGAAAAGGTTGGGGTGAAGTTCGATCCCGCTGGTGACCCCATCGATCAAAACGGAGGTACCTTCGACAGCAAACTTTTCGGCGAGATGAAATCGTCAAAAGTCTTAGACCAAATCCTCCTCGACTACGTCAATTTCAAGAACACTCTATCGCGGAGAATTGTTCGAGGCGACGGAACCGACCCCAAGCGCCATGTCAAAAACGAAGACATCGAAAACGACCCGAAACTGAAAGAGAAACTGGCTCACCGTTACGACGAGGAAGGCAATCTTCTTCCAACCCGGAAGATCAACAAACTCGAAAAAGAAGCCGCGCAAAAGATCTACGACATCCTCGAAGAAAAACGGAACGCAGGCGAAAACACGCTGACGATTCAAAAAGATGAGAAGGGTCGGGAAACATTGATCGGCTCGCTGACGCCGGATGATATCGCGGTTGTACTTGCCGATGAATCCATCCCTGCCTCAATTCGTGAAACGCTCTCCAAGGTCGTTGGCCAGATGGCAAAAGAGGACGGTGAGCTTTCGTGGATCGACTACTACGCTGCTACGCCTGATGCCCGAGGGAAGAAATACAGCAGCGGGATCTCTATGGGGAGTCGCGAATCTCGGTTCCTCGGCATCCGAGTTTCGAAGGCAGGCAACATCACCGCAACTAGTTTTGATGCGTCGCACTACAAGGCGAAGCTAAATCGGATGGGCAATGACCACAAAGTCTTTGAGGAGTGGAAAGGAGACAAGGTCGCGTTCGATAAAGACGTTCGGAAGCTGATGGACAATCATCGCAAGGGACTGGCCGGACAGACCGACCTCGACAAGAACCTGGTTCGGGCCGAAGCCAAAAAGAAGGCTATCTACGACTTCCTAAAGATCGACGGGCAAGGCTACGGAACCAAAAAGGAATCGCTGATTCGCGCCCGTCGCATCGACAGGATTGCAGGCATATACGATTCGACCGACCGGATGCCCGCCGACTACAAGAAGATGCGGGACCGAGTTCAGCCGCAGCCAGAGCCAGATGGCGATGGCGGTTCCCGTATGGAGCCGGACATCCCCGATGTCAGTTGGTCGTTGCCCATCAACGAAAACGAAAGCATCGCCGAGCACAACGCCAAGATCTCGATCCTCCAGACTCTGCAGGAAGCCGTTGGCGCTATTCATCCCGATATCATCAACGAGACCGACCCGATCTACATGGAGGAAAGCCTCGAAGCTATCGGCGACAACCGTACCTTTGAGGACTTCGTGGCCGAACACGCCGACGACACCGAGAAAGGCTCGTTCGAAATGTCTGAAGGCCTGCACGATTTTATCGCGTCTCAGACCGGCGTGACTGAAGACTCTCGAATCGCTGGCTACATCGCGCCAAACGGACAGATGCTCGCGATGACGCACGACGGACGGCAGCGGGGCCGTGACCACCGCGAAATCGATTGGCCTGGAGCGCCGAGCAACGGCACTGACCGGATGCACGCCGCAATGGACACCGGACTCATTCGGATGGGCGGCGGACGCACCGGCACCGTTGACATTCGGACCCGTCCGACTCGCGGCCAGAAAAACACGATTGCGAACTACATCATCGAAAGCGGACAAGGCTACATCGACCTTCAGTCCGGCGAAGCTCGGGAGTCGATTGATACCGACGCCGAGGGGATCGACGCGACACTGAAGCAGATCGATGCGTTCTTCAACCGGAACCCCATTGCCGCCGGGCCTCAGAGACCGGACGCCCGCATGGAGCCGGATGCCGATACCCAGCAGCGCGACGCCGACTACCTCGCGGCTGTCGAGGCCGACGACATGGAGACCGCTCAGGCGATGGTGGACTCCGCTGCAAAGGCTGCCGGATACGAGACCAAAGCATACCACGGAACTCCAGAAGGTGGGTTCACTACATTCAACACTACCAAAGGCGGTCTAGATGGAAGCAACACAATGGACCCCAATACTTACTTGGGCGCTCATTTTGCTGAAGAGGCGAGTGTTGCCCAAGCGTTTATGGAGTCCCTATATGGAGCCGATAAAGGGAACCAGCCACAGTTGTATGGCGTATATCTAAAAATGGAAAATCCGCTCGGCGGTGATCGTTTGGTGAAAGGAGACGTTGAAGCTACCCGTAAAGTGGCCGATCGGTTTGATGCCGACCGCAAAGCAAACAAAGAAGTTGATAAAAACATTCGCAAGCTTGGAGACGATCTGCGGAGACTTATCTCCCAAAAAGGGTACGAAGTTTCAAACGAGATCCGCCAAGCGGCTGGAAGAGAACTAAAAGTATTGCCTATTGATGATAGCATCCGAGAGGCCGCGACTTCTGATCTATCTGGAACCGCAACAAGAGCATTTCTCGATGAGCGAAGTAGAGTAGATAAACTTTTAGAAGATGACGACGATATCTCTGCAATCAGATCGGAGATTGAATCTGAAAAAACCAAGATCAAAAGTATTTCTAGACCAAGCGGGGAGTCGAAGGAGCTAGGTGTCGGTGGAAGGAGAGAGGCGTACTTCAGCGGGATTCGAGGGCTTTTGGACGAAGGTATTGGAGGCGGCTTTGAAGCACTTACTAAATACAATCTTGGCCGAGACCCGAAAGCTGAGTCTGACCCTGAGTACGACAAAGAAAAAAGAGAACGAATTGGTCGAGACATGCGGAAGCGGTTCGACCAATTGAAAAACGACTCCATCGTTTATGACAACGCAGTAGAGGGCGGCGTTTCGATAATCGTTAAAAGCCCCGAGCAGATCAAGTCTGCCGATCCGGTGACCCGCGACGACGACGGCAACGTGATCCCGCTTTCGCAGCGGTTCAATCCAGCATCCCCCGACATTCGGTTCGAGCCGGACAGCGGTCCAGCCGAACTTCGTGACCAAGCGTCCATCGTTGATGAACTCAGCGTGGCGCTTGCCGATGCCCAATCTGCATCGGAAGCAGGCGATGAATTATCCGCTACTGATCCCGTTCAGTTGCAAAAGGAACTCGACGAAGCCGTGGCCAAACTCGACGAGATGCAGCGGCCAGGAGGAACGGAAGTCTTCAAGACGCCGCGAGTTCGAGTCTATGAGCAGGACGACGGCTACCAAGCGATTGTCCGTTCGTGGCCGCAGTGGCTGGACGGCGGCAAGCACGAAGACATGGAGACCGCGATCAATGTCGGCGACGACATGGCCTTCGAACTGGCCGGTGGTCAGGGTCGGATGCCGTCGATCAAGAAGGGTACTCCGAACATGCTTGCCGACCAGAAATGGTTCGTGCCTCGCGAAGGAGATCAGGTTCGACCGAAGTACGGATCGAAGGGTCCTCGTTTCGAGCCGGACACCAGCGGGATCGACCGGCTCTCCTCCGGCCTCGCCACCCATCTCGACACCCTGAAGCAAGAGAAGATGTCGAACAAGCAGGCGCAGGCACACATCGCCAAGAACGCAAGTGCGCGGGCCGAGGCGGAGGCGAACCC